>OATK01000687.1_pt1 | contig 27834 bp, 20 predicted proteins | sample 1516611 | NCBI WGS metagenome assembly OATK01 (sample SAMEA2579947, study PRJEB22360) | human gut metagenome | biome: human gut; feature: human-associated habitat; material: faeces | place: Denmark | collected 2008/2010 | reverse complement strand
ACATGATTCAGGTGTGAGCAGCCCTCCTTTTGCGAAGCAAAACTTTAAATGAGGGTTGCGAATGTTACAGTTCGCTGGGCACCAGTGAACTGTAACACGTAACGGTGTGTGATAACTTTGTGACGTTTCTGTTATCAGCAGCTGTATTTCGTCAGTTTCTGGCGGGAATAGATCGAGCTGTTGCGGTTGAATACGTAGGCCGCGGTGCAGACAATAAAGAAATATGGCAGATAATCGTAGCCAAAAATCTCGCCGCCGATGAAAATAGCCGCCAGTAAGGTATTGGTTCCGCCGCCGAAAACCGCCGCATAGCCAAGCGCCGCGGAAAGCTCCACCGGAATACCGAACAGATTGCCAAGGACTGCTCCCAGGGTTGCTCCGATGGTAAACAGCGGTGTTACCTCGCCGCCCTGAAACCCGGCGGACAGCGTCAGAATTGTCAGGATAAATTTCAGCGCCCAGTCATATGCATATACCTTTTCCCCATGAAATACCGCTTCCACCAGATTCGTTCCAAAGCCGCAATACCGTCCGCGGTACAGAAGCAGGAACAGAATGCTAAGGATAACACCGATGGAGAAAACACGCACCAGCGGATTTTTGATTTTTTCGCCGAGATATTTTTTCGTGTGCTTTAAGCACCAGGCGAAGAGGCCGCCTGTGATTCCAAAAATAATACCAAGTGTAATCAGACGCACCAGCAGGAACGGTGTCAGGCTTTCGCTGATGTGGACAGCCAGATTTTCTTTGCGGATTCCAAGCAGGGAAGCTACAGCGCTCGCAGAGAAAGATGCGGTAAACGCCGGAAGCAGTGCCTCGTACCGCATTTCACCTGCAGCGAGCACTTCTACTGCAAAGATCACAGCTGCAATCGGCGTTCCGAACATGCCCGCAAAGCCGGCAGCCATACCGGTTACCAGAAAGATACCGGGCGCGTTTTTAAACGGTAATTTTTTACCGGCAAAATAGGAAAACACAGCACCGATCTGAACGGCAACACCCTCCCTGCCGGCACTTCCACCGAACAGATGCGTCAACGCCGTTGAGAGCATTGCCAGCGGAATCATGCAAAGCGGAAGCTCTGTCTCCTCCTCATACGCTACATCAAAAATCAGACTCATGCCTCCTTTTCCCCTGCCACCGAATTTCTGATTGACTGCCACGATCACAAGACCTGCCATAGCGAGAAACGGCAGACACCAGAAAAGATGTGCCACGCGAATAGCCGTGACTTTCAAAAGCAGACGGCAGAACAGCGCCTCAATCAGACCGACTGCCGCACCGAGCGGAACGCCGGTCACACCGAGCAGCAGCAGGGCGCCGTAGGTGCGAAGGGATTTCTTCAGTTCTTCTTTCATTCTCTTTCTCTCCTTTTCGAATTCTGCTGTTATCATATCACGAAGCGGACAGATTGTGAACTATGGATACCTTTTCCTCCATACTCTTTGCCAGTGCGTCGGCAAATTTTTCCTGCATCCGGATTGCTTCTGTCATCTCCTGCTCCGTAAACTGCGCCGCAGCTTCCTCCTCGGACTGAAACAGCGGAAGAACCAGCTCTCTCGCATACTGTTTTCCCGTTTCAGTCAGACTGATGATTTTTTCCCGCCGGTTTGCCGGATTGACTTCCATTTCGATATATCCTGTTTTCGTTTTTAGTCCGTTTTCGTACTTTTTGTTTTAGTGTTTTTTTCTTCCTTTGTCAAGATTTCCAAAAGCCTCTTTTTTCCGTATATTTTCCGGCATTTTTCAAATACTAGCAACTGTCCAGACACTGTTAGGGAAAGGAGATTTTGAAGATGAGAAAAATCAGAAGAGTGTATATGACGCTGGCATTGGCGGTATTACTGGCCGGGATGACGGCCTGTGGAAACAACACCACGAATGACACCGGAAATGGCAATACCAACACGGAGAGCGACATGGGACAGACGGATAACAGAAACGATGTCCATACGACAGAGATGCCGTCAAACGACAATGTAAATGATGTGACGGAGGGCACCGATGGGAATGCCAACGGTACGAACGGTACAAATACCGGGGATAGAAATACCCTTGGAGATGATGTCGGCGACGCCGCTGAAGATGTGACCCGTGGTGTCGGTGAGGGCGTTGAGGATGTCGGCCGCGCGGTGGACGATGTGGTAAGCGGCGGCGACAATGAGACGCAGAATCCGCAGGAAAACGGAGCAACTACACAGAATGGAGCGGGGATGGCACAGTAAATATGCACTTCTGCTGCTCCCGTATCTAAAAAACTTCCCTTGGCGAACGATATATGCAGGTTCGCCGGGAAGTTTTTTTACTGCCAGGCACATCAGCACCTGGTTTGATCCGTCAATTTTGATTTTTTCTTTTACAGACCGCATCTGAATTTTCTGCCCTTTGCGCCAAGAATGCTGGCCATCTGATCGCCCCACGCTGCACGCTCTGCATAAATATCAACCCGTTCCAGATCTCCGCTCCGGTCCACAAAGGCAGGGAACAGGAATCCACAGATAGGATTTCCCGGCTCGTATTCTCCAACCAGCGGGCAGACAGCGCAGATCAGATAGGGGAACATCTCCTCGGATTCCCCCAGGCGCTCTTTATCGGAAGCCTTTGCAGGAATATCATACCGGTCATAAAACATGTAAATGGCATAAGCCCCGTGAATCTGCAATCCTTCGATCAGGATATCATAGAACGTTTCCAACAGCGCATCGTTCTTCAGTCCGCATTCCCGCAGCGCCATCAGCATCTGCCAGATACTGCCCGGCCCCTGGGATGTTTCCGGAAAACGGTATTCCCGCAGCTTCTCATTCGATTCCGCAAACGGAATTTTCTTGGCAATCGCCAGATTCCTGGCCTTTTCCGAACCGGACAGTTTCAGAAAATGAATGTTGAAACTGCCGTCATACTCCCCACCCGAATCCGTATAGCAACCCGCCATCCGCACAAACGAAGTCCGCGCCGGCGTCATCCTCCTCGTCAGCTCCAGCATGTCTTCCCGATTAATCATACATTCCCTCCGACAGTAAAGATATTCGAAACTCTCTGCCTTTGATCTTATCATAACATGCTTTTTCTGTCAGCAGGTTTTTAAATTGCGTTCTTTCTCTCCATCTGATAAAATCGAAACAGTATCTCGCATTTTATAATTTTGATATAGAGAGATGTTGGGACAAAACACCTTTTGACTCAATATCACAGAAAGGACGACACATGAAATTAGCAGTAATCAGTGATCTTCACGGGAATTATTATGCGCTCGCAAAGGTGCTGGCATTTCTTCGCAGTCAGGAGATCGACGGTATCATCGGGCTGGGAGATTTTGTAACAGACGGGCCTTTTCCGCAACGGATGATGAGAGTGCTTCGCGAAATGCAGGAGGAGTTTCCCTGCTATCTGGTGCGGGGAAACAGGGAAGAATATCTGCTGGAAAATATCCGGCATCCGCAGAACTGGAAGGCAGGTTCCTCGACAAGCGGACTTTTGGATTATACGTTTCGGAATCTTACCGGACAGGATCTGGAATTTTTCGAACATCTGCCGACAGACGGTGTTCTGGTCGGAAAAATAAATGAATCAGGCCGGCTGATTCCTGTTTTTGTTCCGCAGGAAGAAATCACACCGGATACCTGCCGCGAATCTCTCTTCCCGGCACTTCGTCTCTGTCACGGCGCGCCCGGAGAACTCCGTGGGAATTTCGGTCTGCATCCGGAGCTTTTGCTGTCCCATCTGAAAAATCTCGATGCCGCAATCCTGCTCGGCGGGCACAGCCACAAGCAGGAGCAAAGAGAATATGCCGAAAAAACATACCTGAATCCCGGTTCCCTTGGGCTTGCGCTTGATGGAGTCGGCGGCCATGCCCATTTCGCGATTCTGACGCTGGAAAACAGCACATGGCAGATCGAATGTTTTCAGATTCCCTACGATCTCGAAGGCTACCTCGCCGAATTCGACCGCGCCGGGCTGGAAACGCATGGCAGTGTCCTTGCCCGTTCCTTAAAACGGACATTGACCTGCGGCGTGAATTATTTTTATCTCACCGTAAAACGAGTGCGTGAACTCGCCGATGCACTGGCACTGACCGATCTGGACGAAGAGGTCTGGAAAAAGGCGGAACAGGAACTGAAATAACCGTCCATTCAAAAGACGGCAGGCTGTGTACTCACACACAGCCTGCCGTCTGTTTCTATTCCCTAACTTCTATTTTTCTTTTCGAAACACAACCGTCTCAAATCTTCTGACCACTCCATCATACTCTCCCGTCATCGGCTGGTATGTTTCCGTATCCATCGGAAATGCAGCCGGTTCAGCTCCGTAGTTCTGTACAAACAGATACTTGTATTTCTCATCCTCCCTTGTTGCAACATCGAGCCCTTCCGGGATTTCGGCTGCCGCGCGTTCCAGGCCTTTTTCTTCTGCCAATTTCCGGCAGAAGTCATCGTAAAATGCCTGTTCAAAATCTGCGCAGACATAATACGCCTCGCCCTCTCCAAATACATTTTTCGTCAGTGCCGGATATCCCGCATAGAAATCGTCACGGTATGCCAGCAGCGTTTCGGCACCGTTCGTTTTTACCAGGTCGCAGAAATTTCGGATTTCATATGTCTTTCCTTCTCCCACACCCGCATTCACATCCTGATCATACAATGCGTCCAGCTCGGTGCTCCGCAGGCCGAATACATCCATCAGTCCGTGCGGGGTTCCGCCGAGGAAACAGAGGTCGTTTTCATCCACAACTCCCGACCAGTATGTCATCACAAAGGTGCCGCCGTCTGCCACGAAATTCCGGATTTTTTCCTCAATTCCGGCCCGAAACAGATACAGCATCGGTGCAAAGACAATCCGGTAGCCGGAAAGACTCTCCTCCATATCAAGGAAATCCACATTCACACCCAGTTTCCGAAGACCGCCATATACTTTCTTCACGGTATTCATGTAATGCAGTCCCATATTCCGTGGTCCCTGCGCATCCTCCATGGCCCAGCGGCTTTCGCAGTCATGCAAAATTGCAGCCTGTGCCTTCGTCGTGCTTCCCGCAATCTGCGCCAGATCCAAAAGCGCCTCGCCCGTCTCTGTCACCTCACGGAACACGCGCGTATCCTTTCCGCCGTAGTGGTCAATGACCGCCCCGTGGAACTTCTCGCTCGCACCGCGGCTCTGGCGGATCTGGAAATACTGGACACTGTCGGAACCATGCGCCACTGCCTGCAGCGATGCCGCCTTTAAAAGCCCAGGCCGTTTCAGCTTGCTGACACTCTGCCAGTTCGTGCTTGTCGGGCAGGACTCCATCAGAAGGAACGGTTTTTTCATCAAACTCCGCATAAAATCGTGCTGCAGTGCCGCATCAAGCGCAGTCACCTCTTCTGCTTCCTTGTGCCAGGTCGGATAATTATCCCATGACACCACATCAATCAGATCCTTGAACTTATGATAATTCAGTCCCTGGAAATCATACATCATGTTGATTGTCACCGGAAGTTCGGAACCGCCCGCGCGGATCGCTGCTTTTTCCCAGGCAACAAAGTCTGCTGTCTGATCTGTCACAAACCGTTTCCAGTCAAGATTCAGTCCGTGAAGCCCCATCTCACCCTTTGGGGACGGACTCTCAATCTGCTCAAAATTCTGATACGAATGGCTCCAGAACGTTGTATTCCACGACATATTCAATGCATCAATCGTCTCATATTTTTTCTTCAGCCACCCCTGAAATGCCTTCTGGCAGAGCGGGCAATGGCATTCTCCACTCAGTTCATTCGAAATGTGCCACATTTTTACCGCCGGGTGCTTTCCAAACTTCTCGCTCAGCAGGCGATCAATTTTCCCCACCTTTTCCCGGTAAACCGGCGAAGTATAACAGTGATTATGGCGTCCGCCGAACAGATTTTTCGTGCGGTCCGCGTTTACGCGCAGTACCTCCGGGTATTTGTCTGCAAGCCACTTCGGGCGTGCTGCAGACGGTGTCGAGAGAATTACTGAAATCTCATTCTTATACAGCTGATCCATGATCTTTTCCAGCCATTCCAGGTGGTATACACCCTCCTCCGGCTCGAGCACAGACCAGGAAAAGACACCAAGCGTCACCTCGTTGATATGCGCCTCCTTCATATATTCGATATCCTGCTCCAGAATTTCCGGCATCGCAAGCCACTGCTCCGGGTTATAATCCCCTCCATAGATAAATCCACTCTGGTTCATGTTCGTTTTCCTTTCTCTGTTCATCGAAATATCGTCTCTACGTGCAGCTTCTCAATTTTGCAGGCACATCCATCCGCTGCATCCGGCTGCTTTTCCAGAAAAATCGGATCACCCGGATGCAGAGGATAGACAACGAGTTTCAGTTTCTCCGGAAACTCAAAATAGCCAAGGCTTAACAGGGCCTCCTGACCGGTATAGAAATAATCGTTGATTTTCTCTTCCCCATCAAACACTTCCATACGGTTTCCGTACCAGGTCAGAAAAGCAAACGCATCGTGATAATTTTTTTCGCCCGGATAAGCAAGCTTCAGTTCGTATACTGCTTTCTCTTTATCCTGCTCTTTGCAGACAAGCTCTGCCTCCGGCTCCTGTGCTTTGTAAATACGCTCATACAGCGTAAAGTTTCCTCTTTTTCCACACTCTTTGAAATCCACAATGCCTTTTTCCACTGCCGGATACACAGCGATCATGGTTTTTCCACTGCCTGTCACAACAAGCTCACCGTTTTCTTCCCAGACATAATTTTCGGAAAGAACGAGATAATCCTGATCCAGATGCACCTTCCATGCATTCAGCGCCTCCTGCCGGGAAATCAGGCAGAGTTCTGCGCGCGCATCGCCCTCCCACTGAATCTGCGGGTCGAGATCACCGTAAAATACGAACGCATCTCCCTTTTTCGTATGTAAAACGCAGAGCGGTGTGGCAAGTGCCGTGTGAAGAACCGCATCGTTTAGTTTCATATTGTACGGAAAAAATCCATACATTCCCTCTTTCAGGTCAAATGCCGGAAATCCCACGCTCGCTTTTCCATCCAGGAGTCCCTCCAGTTTCACCTGTGGATGATCATCCATCTTCCATCTTCTCTGGTAATTGTTAAAAAAGACGTATCCATGGTCCGCATCGTGACGGCACGCTGTCCGAACCGTGTGCATATCTCCCGGCAGAATCCTTATCGTTGGAATTTCAGACCGAAGTGAGGCCATATCCTCGCCAAAATCATTCAAAAACAGCGCCAGCAGCTTGATCTCCCGATAGCTGTCCGAGATTGTTCCGTACTGCCGGATCGGCGCGTTGAAATCGTAATTGATCTCCGGCAGGTCGTTCAGATATCCTGTCGCGCGGCTCTCCTGCAGGGTGGACAGTTTTCCCTTCGGATTGCTGCCGCCGTGGTACATATAGTAGCCGAGCAACCCTGCTCCACTTCCCATTTTTACGGTAGACATCGCTCCGACATCGCATCCCTTCGCCACCGGTCTTCTGTGCATGGTAACCTGAAGCCCGCCTCCAAGTTCTGCCGTCAAAAACGGAAAATCCTCCTCGTTGTAACTGTTTGCATTTTCCACATGATGATCACACGCAATCAGTGCATCGTTCCTTGTGTGGCTGAACACAAAGTTTGCGTTCGGCTCAATCTCGCACGTTCTCTGATCCCATGGTGCTTCACAGTAGCCGCCCATGACCGGAAGCAGATCGCCGATGCAGGCTCCGCCCCAACCGGTCGCCGTGTACAGCGGCACATCAAAGCCAATTTCCTTTGCCATTGCTGTCAATGTGCGGATATGCGCCTCGCCCTCCGGTCCCTGCAGACCGCCGACGTGGCCGTACTCATTCTCGATCTGAATACCGATCACCGGACCGCCGTCCTTTTCCATGCATCCATCGACCTGCGCATAAACCTTTTTCCAGAACCGTCTGACATAGCCAAGATATTCCTCGTTGTTACAGCGGATCGCCATGCCCTCTTTCTCTCTCTCGATGATCCAGTCCGGGAATCCGCCGTTCCGCACTTCCCCGTGCACAAACGGTCCGATACGCAAGAATACCGACAGTCCGACTTTCCGGCACAGTCTTACAAACGTTCCGATATCCCGGCATCCTTCAAAATCAAACACATTTTCCTCTTCCTCGTGGTGAATCCAGATCACATAGGCCGAGACGACAGAAACTCCGCCCGCCTTTATTTTGCGCAGTGATTCCTCCCACCACTCTTTGCGGTACCGACTGTAATGCATTTCGCCCATCACCGGAAACCACGGTTTTCCATTTTTAATCAGATAATCCCTGCAATAGCTGTACTCTGCTCTCATCGTCTTATTGTCCCTCTCTTTTTACTGTCTGCAGACAGAAATTCCGCATCATGCCGTACATCGGCGGCGATGAAATTCGGATTCCGGCAGTGACTTCCTGCGGTTTTCTGATTTCGCATGTCACTTTGTAGCCGGTCCATGCATGTTCTGTCGGATGAATCACAGTCTCTTCTTTTCCCTCTTCCGTATTGAGGAACAGCCGCACATCCACATTTGTTGTATCGGTTCCCTGAAAGGCAACAGATAATGTATACGTTCCTGCCTCCTGTACCTTTACCGTCTGGCAGATCGAAAACGTAAAGTTTTTCGGTGCTTCTACGCGTACCGCATTCACCGGCGGAGCTGGGAACGGATCGACAAACTCCGGAAACAGCTGTACTGCAACGGCATCCTCGGATTTTTCTACGTTCCAGCGCGCCAGGCCGTCTTCCCAGCCGACATCGAGCAACAGATTCTCCGCCTCCGGCAGCTCTTCCACCACGCAGATCTTCGCATGTGCAGCAAACGGAACACCTTCCACATTTCCTGTCACATCATATTCGCCTGTCACGCGTGTGTCCGGCACTTCGTTCCAGTTTACCCGCCGCTGCTCCACCATTCCGTCATACAGCAAAACCGGGAGCATCTCCGGCAGACCGCATGCTTCGTCTTTTACTACGGTCATTGGCTCCGGCTCGTAAATCTTGGCCGGTTTTTCCGGACAGGCATCATTCCGTGTAAACAGGAAAGAACGAATGCCCTCCATGATGGTTCCCTTCTCCTCCAGCAGACCCATATTTTCCGACCAGCCGCCCTCACCGTCTTTCGGAACACAGATCGGTTCCCAGTAATAGATACCCTGCCCCATTTCATCCGGCAGCGAAGCAACGATATTGGCAACCAGATCCAGCACCTGCTTCTGTCCGGCAGGCGTCGCCGGAAATCCTGCGATTTTTTCCTGCTGTTCATCGATAAACCCATGCGCACTCTTTCTCCATGCATGCGCCGTCTCAACGACCATAATCGGCTTTTTGTAATCCTGGATCAGCTTCGTCATTGTCTCTTTCAGATCCGTGAAAGTGCCGTGCCAGAATGGATAATAGGAAAGTCCGATCAGGTCAAAATCCTCGAGTCCTGCCTCAAAGGAACAGTCAAACCACTCTTTCAGATAGAAATACCGTCCGCCCTGGTCGAGATGGATCATAACCTGCATCTCATCTTTTCCGGCTGCAGCCCGCGCACCGCGGATTCCGGCATTTACAAGCTGTACCATTTTTGTATAATCCGGCAGCTCTCCGTCCGGAAACAGAAGGCCGCTTCGGATCTCATTTCCGATCTGAACAATATCCGGCAGAACGTCCTCCTCTTTTAATGCCGTCAGCGTATCTCTTGTATAAGAAAAAACAGCCTCTTTTAATTCTTTAAAGCTTAAGTTTTCCCAATCTTTCGGCTTTCTCTGCTGACCGGGATCCGCCCAGAAATCAGAATAATGGAAATCCAGCATAAAGCTCATGCCATGTGCCCGGATCCGTTTTGCCATCGCCAGTGTATGCGCATAGCTGCAGTATCCGCCGGACTCCCTGACATGCTCCGGCGCATTCCAAATACGGAGCCGTACGGAATTTACCCCGTATTTCTGAACGAGATCCAGCGGATCCATAACAGTTCCGTCAAAGTCCTTCACCTGTACTCCGGCATCTTCCAGCTCCGGTATAAAAGATAGATCCATTCCCTTCTGAAATTCCATTGTTCTGTCCTCCCTGCTACGTTAGTTTGTCGATTTTCGGAATAAAATGTCGTAATCCAGCATCGTCTTCTTCTCATAATTTTCCCCTCGGAGCCGCTGGATCAGCTGACGCACGGCTGTGCCTCCCATCTGGGATGCTGCCACACTGACTGCTGTAACTGCAGGGGAATAGCAGTCCAGATTGGTGCTGTTGTAGAGCGAAGCAATCGCGACGTCCTTGGGAATTCGATAGCCTTCCGCCTGGAGCCGGGACATCACCATCGTACAAATCTCGTCGTCGCCACAGATGATGCATTCCACTTTTTTGGATATAATATTTTCAATGATCGCATCCAGAAACTCCATACGGATCGAACCATTGTAGAAAAGCTGATCCTTCTCGGAAATTCCATTTTTAATCAGCGCCCGGCAGAAACCTTCGTGACGCTTGCGGTCTACGTTATAGCTCATATCCTTGACAAGAAACGCAAATCTGCGGAATCCCTTTCCGATCAGCAGCGTTGTCATTTTCTCTGCCGCACCCTCATTGTCGGTATCCACCTGGATAATGTTGTCATACCGGCATGTTCCCGTCAGTGCTGTCGGGAAATTTGCCTGACTTAAATACTGCAGCGCACGGTCATCCTCAAGCGCACGTGTCAGGAGCATACCATCCACCCGGTTCGACTCCACCAGCGACTGCAGCTCTGAAATATCATGCGCGTTGCTCGTCGTAATCAGCACATTGTACCCGAGCATCGATGCCGATTCGCAGACGCCGAGCAGACAGTTCTGGAAATAAACACCGCTTCCATAATAAACGTCTGAAGGCAGTACCACGCCGATGTTGTGCGTCACCGTTCGGGTCCGCGCCATCTCCTCCCGCTCTTCTCCCCGTTTTGCCACCTCGAGAATCCGGTTTCTGGTCTTCTCTCCGATTCTGCCCTTACCGGACAGTGCACGGGAAACGGTACTTTTTGATACCCCTATCTCTTTTGCAATTTCCTCCAGTGTCATAAAAATACCCTGTCACTTTCTGTTAAATTTGAAAAATTCCTATATTTTTATATTTAATACGAATGCTGTTAGAAATCAAGTCATCCCTCAAAGCTTTTTGAACCATCACTTGATCTCTAAAAGAAGGAACGGCCGCGCCGGAGCTTCTGGCAGACCAGCGCGTCCATTCCCTGTTTTATTTTACTGTTTTATTTTTCTTCTTTCTCCGCTACATACTCTGCTGCCTGACGGTTCATCTCATCCAGAATATCCTGGATTCCGGCGCTGTCCATAGCTGCGTTCATGGCATCGATGGAAGCGTCCACATCGTCAACGAGACCGTTGATCAGCGGGTTATAATAATTGTCGATGGCTGCCTCTACTGCTGCAAACTGTGTACTTACATTGCTGGAATCAAAGTTAAATCCGTCGTAAACATGATCTTCTTTGATGTTGTTGTTGAAGGCATCTTTGATGCTTTCATACTTGTCGTCCAGAGCCGTTCTGTTCTCAAGATATTCCTCTCTCTGGATGGTGCAGTTGTTCCATCCCCAGTTGCAGTTACTTGCTACACCATAGCCGCTCTCATCAATAACTTTGTACTGATCATCACCGACTGCTTCCCAGTGCTTTCCTTCGATACCGAGCATAGCCAGATCGTAAACATCCGGGTTGGTGTAGAATTCATTTAATACCATCATGGCTCTCTCTTTGTTTTTACTGTTTGCGTTGATGGCAACACCGTTGTTGATGTAAGAGTTTACTTTTTTCGACAGGTTTTTGTTCGGGTCTACCATCGTTACATTCCAATCCGGATGTTCCTCATTTGCCTGTTTTCCGTAGGTAAGACAGGTTCCGAGATTCCAGCTCATGCTTGCTGTTCTTCCGGTCAGAAGTCCGGTCTGTCTCTCATCGCTGCTGTTTAATACGTCGCTGGACCATGCTCCGGCGTCTACCAGGTCTTTCATCTCCTGGCAGTACTCACGGAACGCATCCCATTCACCGATGTACTGGAATTCAAGATCTTTCGGATCCTGGGTATGATACAGAATCAGCTCGCCGCCCTTCGGTGCTCCGCCCGTTGTGGAATAGCCCTGGGACTGGAAGAATGGATACCACGGTCCGCCCTGACTTGCATAGATACCGTCTGCTGCACATGCTTTGTAGAACTTCATCAGGTCATCCCAGGATGTAATATCATCCATACCGTATTTTTCCATCAGGTCACCGCGCACTGCCAGAACTTCCTGACCAAACTCGTTGGCATAGCTCGGAACCATGTAGATTTGTCCGTCAATCTTTGCCTGCTCCCATGCCATTTCCGGAACAACCTCCCAGATATCCGGTGCATACGTTTTGATAAAGTCCTCAGAAAGCGGTGCAAATCCGCCGAGGGAAACGGTCTGCTCGTAATGGCACCAGCTCGATGCGGTAAAGATCAGGTCAAAATCTTCCTGTGAGGAGAACAGCAGGGAATATTTCGTGTCATGCTCGCCCCAGGAAAGGAATTCTACGTTCAGAGAGCAGTTCAGCTTCTCTTCCAGAATCTCATTGATTTTGGCGTAAACCTCATCAAAATCCGGGGTACGGTCGCCGATCAGATACATCGTCAGATCGACATGCTCCGAAGTGTCTGCACTCAGGTTGTCTCCCGATGTGCCGGAAGCTGCGGAGCTGCTTTTGCTGTCGCCCGTGCTTCCCTTTCCGTTGCCGGAACCGCATCCTGCCAGCATGCCGGCTGCCATTGCGGATGCAAGTAATACAGATACCAGTTTTTTTGTGCTCTTTTTCATAAAGAACCTCCTTCATAAATATAATGTGTAATTCAAGCGGATATTCGCAATCCGCTTTGCTACTTGCTCATAACCGAATAACTGCTCCGCAGTTTATCAGAAGGAGCTTGCACTCCTCCTGATACAAGCAAGTCCCCACCCGCCTGCTTATTGCTTTTCGCAATGGAAACAGGGGACTTACTTGATTCAGTTAAATTAACATGATTTGTATCAGCCTTTGACTGCTCCGATTGTGATACCCTGTACAAAGTATTTCTGTACCAGCGGATATGCCAGAACGATCGGGCCGGTTACTACAATGGTAAGTGCCATTTTCAGGGACTGGGTCGGCAATGAGATTGCGCTGACGGCAGAGCCTGCGGCGTTGTTTGCAAGAAGCTTTTTATATGCCTCAATATCATTAACCTGCTGATACAGGAAATACTGCAGCGGATACTTGTTCGTGTCTTTGATATACAGCATCGCATTGTACCAGTCATTCCAATAAGCCAGTGCAATGAAGAGGCCCACGGTAGCAAGTGCCGGTTTGATCAGCGGCATTACAATCCGAAACAGAATACGGAACTCGCCGCAGCCATCAATCTTGGCCGCTTCAATCAGAGAATCCGGAAGTCCCACGATGTAACTCTTCATGATCAGAAGGTTGTATACGCTGAACAGCAGCGGAAGGAGCAGTGCAAGGTAGCTGTCCCGCAGATTCAGGGTCTGTGTCATCAGTACGTAGTACGGAACAAGACCGCCGGAAAACAAAGTGGTAAAGTAGAAGAAAAACGAAAACTGATTTCTCCACTCAAACTCCTTACGTGACAGTACATAAGCTGTCATAGTCTGCAGCAGCAGACCAAGTACCGTTCCGACGATGGTCAGACCGATGGTCGTGCCGTATGCGCGGAAGACAACCATAGGATCTTTAAATACGGTTTTGTATGCCTCCAGGCTGAAATCCTGCGGCAGAAGGCTGAAACCGTTCTGGATAATGGCCGATTCCGAAGAAAACGAGCCGGATACGATCATGATGAAAGGAACGAGGCAGACCAGCGCGATGATTCCGCAGAATCCGTACGCGATGATATCAAGTGCAACCGCATCTTTTCCTCTTTTGATTTTACTTGTATGACTGGAAGATCCCACTTTTCATCCCTCCTAGAATAAGGTGTAGTCTTTATCATAAAGACCAACCAGTTTGTTTACGATTACGACAGTGATAAAGCACAGTACCGACTGATACAGACCAACAGCTGCGGACATTCCGAAATCGTTGCTGCTGATTAAGGCACGGAACGTCAGGGTATCAATTACATCGGTGTAGTTGTACAGAAGACCGTTACTTCCAACCAGGTTGTAGAACATATCAAAGTTTCCTTTGAAGATGCCTCCGACGGATAGCAGAAGCAGGATGATTGTGGTCGGCATGATCATCGGGATTGTTACTTTGAAAATTCGCTGGAACACGTTTGCTCCGTCGATGCGGGCTGCTTCATAAATCGAAGTGTCAATTCCCATAATCGCTGCCAGGTACATAACAGAACCGTATCCGATTCCCTTCCATACATTAAAGAAGACAAGGATAAACGGCCATGCCTTTGGTGTCGTGTAAAACTTGATTGGTGTTCCACCGAAGGTTTCAATCAGTCGGTTTAGAAAACCGTAGTCGGAACTGAAAATATTGAATGCCATAACTCCTACGATAACCCAGGAAATGAAATACGGCAGAAACATCAGCGACTGTGTGATCTTACGGTAATGTTTGTTGCGGATCTCGGTCAGAAGCACGGCAACGGCAATCTGCATCGTCGTGTTGATCGCAATAAATGCCAGATTATACAGCACGGTATTTCTGGTAACGAGTCCGGCCTGTCCTGATTTAAAGAAGAACTTGAAGTTATCAAATCCGTTCCACGGGCTTCCCCAGATACCTCCTGCGTAGGAGTATTTTTTGAATGCCATTACAATTCCTGTCATCGGGTAGTAGGAAAAAATCAGGGTATAAATTACTGCCGGTGCAAGCATCAGAAGAAATACCCGGTACTTGTAGAGCTTTTTGCAAAACCCTTTCCAACCATTCTTTTTCATCTTCTCATTCCCTTTCTTGTTTGCGCAACTTTTTTGTTGCTCAACTCTTTATTTTTCTTTGTGCCATTATCATATCATTTCGGCATATTGTTTACAATTCGCAGTTTTTATAAGATATTTCTTGTCGAAATATACTGTTTTACTATTTTTTGTGCAAAACGCGCAACTTTAGCGTTTTACCTTGTTGCGCATTGATTTTTCCATTACCGTTTGCGATTTTCACGTTCTCTTTTGATATTCCGTATTTTTTCTTGTGTATTCTGCCAAATATTCTGCAAAATAACTTCCTCAATTCCGAAAATCCCGTTGTAAGAAAAGAAAAAGTGCGCAACGTTTCGCATTTTCGTTGCGCACTTTCTGGTTTCTATTCACTTTTTCCCTGTTTCTGCCTTATTTCGCAGCAATGACATCCTGCATGTCATACATGCCAGCCGGTTTTCCAGCCAGGAATTTTGCAGCCTCTACAGCTCCTTTTCCGAAAACTCCTTTGGAATATGCTCTGTGGGACAGGGTAACAACCTCGTCCGGGCCTGCGAAGATGACGTCGTGGTCGCCGACGATGGTGCCGCCGCGTACAGCAGAGATTCCGATTTCTTTCGGGTCACGCTGCTCGTGGCGCTGGCTTCTGTCGTATACGTAGTGGTACTGGTTGTCCATTGCCGCGTTCAGGCTGTCTGCCAGGGCGATGGCGGTTCCGCTTGGAGCGTCGCATTTCAGTTTGTGGTGTTTCTCCACGATCTCCATATCAAAGCCTGCTTCGGCAAGCACTTTTGCAGCTGCCTGTACCAGTTTCATCAGCGTATTCACACCAAGGGACATATTTGCAGAGCGGAGAACCGGGATTTCTTTGCTGGTCTCCTGCACTTTTTTGAGCTGATCCTCGGTGAGGCCTGTGGTGCAGAGGACGAGTGGAAGTTTTTTCTCCTTGCAGGCATCGAGCAGTGCGTCGGCTGCCTTGTAGGAAGAAAAGTCAACGACTACGTCTGCCGGAACATCGCATTCTGCCAGGCTTTTGAATACCGGATAATCGTTCTGGCCGTTGTCGTTCATATCGATTCCGGCTATGATTTCTGCATTTGCATCTTCTTTTACCAGGCCGGTGATGACCTGTCCCATATGGCCGTTGCAGCCATGCATAATAATTTTAACCATTGTCTTTTTCCTTCTTTACTTCGTGTATTCTTAACTTAAGCCAGTTTGATTCCAAAATCTTTCATAGCCTTTGCCAGGCGCTCCTGGTTCTGCGGCTCCATCTCGGTCAGCGGCAGACGAAGCGGTCCAACCTCTTTGCCCATCAGGTTCAGCGCTGCTTTTACCGGAATCGGGTTTACTTCGCAGAACAGCGCATCGATGAGCGGCAGTGCTCTCAGCTGGATTTCTCTGGATCCGGCCACATCGCCGTCGAGGAATTTCTGTACCATGTCGTGGGTCTCACGCGGTGCTACGTTGGAAAGAACGGAGATTACACCGCTTCCGCCAAGGGAAAGGATCGGCACAACCTGATCGTCGTTTCCGGAGTACAGATCGATCTTTCCATCGGTCAGCTGCATAATTTTTGCGACCTGGGAAATGTTTCCGGAAGCCTCTTTGACTGCAACGATATTCTCAACGTTGTTGAACAGATAGACGATCGTTTCCGGTGCAATGTTTACGCCGGTTCTGCCCTGAATGTTGTAAAGGATGACCGGCACTTTGACGCTGTCTGCGATTGCGGTAAAGTGTGCAATCAGGCCCTTCTGTGTTGCTTTATTGTAATACGGAGAAACGAGAAGAAGTCCGTCCACGCCGTATTTTTCTGCTTCCTGAGACAGATAAATTGCTGTCTCCGTGCTGTTGGAGCCGGTTCCTGCAATTACCGGGATTCTGTGATTTACTTTTTCCACGGTATATTTGATGGCATCCAGATGCTCCTCATGGGACAGGGTCGAAGCCTCACCGGTGGTTCCGCAGATAACGATGGCGTCGGTTCCGCCGGCGATCTGCTCCTCAATCAGTTCTCCGAGTTTTTCGTAATTCACTTCCTGTGTTTCGGTCATCGGTGTGATAATTGCAACAGCTGCACCTTTAAAAATAGACATTCTCTTTTCCTCCTGTATGTTGTGTCAGATAAAACCATAAGAAATCAGTCGCCGGAGCTTATCTCCCACGGAAAATTTCACTTTCCGTTTAAAAAAGAGGCGCCTCATCCCAGATAAGATCGCCTCCAAATTCACACATACGCAGTATCTATGATCAGATAGCTCTCCATCTCTCGATGACAGTCGCAGATTTTTTCAACCTGCGCCCAGGAGCATACCGGTTCAGCGCCGGATGTCCTTCGGCATTCTTCCCTTTTCCTCTTCTTCTTTTGCTGCTGAGGCATCCGAAAAGGTACTCTTGAAGTAATGCGACCTCTATCCACTTCAGTTCTGCTTTTACTATAGCATCATTAAATTTTCTTGTCAACAGCGGATCGCGCTTTAACTCTCACTATATTCCAGCTTGCTCACCGAAACCTCATATGCAGTCCGCTTTTCCATTTCCGTCTCGCTCAGCCGCTTCATATATTCCCGGCTCTGGATCCGTCCCCAGATGAGAACGTGGCCGCCCACGGCAAACGCAGAGGCATACCGCGCATTCCGTCCCCAGCAGATGCACGGGATATAATCTGATTTTCCATACGGACGGTTGACCGCGATCAGAAGGTCGGCGATCTCTCTTCCCAGAGGTGTTTTCCGGTAGACCGGCGGTTTACATATGTATCCATCGAGGTAAATCTGGTTGGATTTGACGGAATCGTCCTCTTCCTCCACGAAGCTTAATTCCCGCGCAAATACGGAGAGTACCAGACGGTTCTTCTTCTCCTCGTGGCGGTTGTAGGACCGGAACTGACCGCTGATGCAGATCCACTCACCCTGGTAATCCTGTGATACGTCCACCAGCCGCTCGGAGACCATCACCGGAATGATGTCCTGCGATTCACTCAACCGCTTGACCATCACATCGACGAGGTAAAAGCCCTCTCCGAATACCTGATGGCTGAATGTAAACGGGGAGACAATCTCTCCCATGATAACCACCTGATTGTTTTCAATCATCTTGTCTGCCATAATGAAAATCCCCTTCCTTTGTCTTTTCTTTCTGAATATTGATTTCTGATCGGTACTTTGCTGATCTATAATCCTAATGTATGAACCACATTTCTTTTTCAGAACCACTTTTTTCCAGTTTTTTTTATTTCTATTCAAATCAGCATTCTGCCCAATTTTTTGTATATGTTTCTGTAAAAACCGCACCACATGCTTCGTATTTTCTACCATTGCAATACAAAAAATGTCACATCTTCCCTGTTTTTTTTCTCTGTTCTGTGCTATAATAGTTCAGATAGGCAGGCATCCAGCAGAGACAAAACGGCAAGGCACCTGCCTTTGTGCTGTGATAAACATTCCCGGCCGGCTTGAAATTTTGAAAAATTGAACCCGGCAGGGTCAACCCATAGGAAGAGGAATGAAGAAATGAAAACAACGAGAGAAGATGTAAGAAACGTTGCCATCATCGCCCATGTCGATCATGGTAAAACTACACTGGTAGACGAGCTTCTGAAACAGAGCGGCGTTTTCCGTGCCAATCAGGAGGTTCAGGAACGTGTCATGGACTCGAACGATATCGAGCGTGAGCGTGGAATCACCATTCTTTCCAAAAATACAGCAGTTTACTACAAAGGAACGAAAATCAACATCATCGACACCCCAGGCCATGCGGACTTCGGCGGCGAGGTTGAGCGAGTTCTGAAAATGGTAGACGGCGTTATTCTGGTTGTAGACGCATTCGAGGGCGCTATGCCGCAGACCAAATTCGTGCTGAAAAAAGCACTCGAGCTGGATCTGTCCGTTATCGTCTGCATCAACAAGATCGACCGCCCGGAAGCACGCCCGGATGAAGTTATCGACGAAGTGCTCGAGCTTCTGATGGACCTCGATGCATCTGACGAACAGCTTGACTGTCCGTTTCTGTACGCATCCGCAAAGATGGGTCATGCAGTACTCGATCTGAACGATACCCCGAAGGATATGACTCCTCTGTTCGAGACCATCCTGAAATACATCCCGGCTCCGACCGGCGATCCGGAAGCTGGCACACAGCTTCTGATCAGTACCATCGACTACAACGAATACGTTGGACGTATCGGTGTCGGCAAAGTTGAAAACGGAACGATCCGCGTGAACCAGGACGTTATGCTGGTCAACCACCACGATCTGACCAAGAAGAAAAAAGTAAAGGTCAGCAAACTGTATGAATTTGACGGACTGAAAAAAGTAGAGGTTACTGAGGCAGGCATCGGTTCTATCGTTGCTGTTTCCGGTATCCCGGATATCCACATCGGAGATACTCTCTGCGGCGATCTGGACAACCCGGTTTCCATCCCGTTCCAGAAAATCTCCGAGCCGACTATTTCCATGAACTTCATCGTAAACGACAGCCCGCTGGCCGGTAAAGAAGGTAAATACGTAACTTCCCGCCACCTGCGTGACCGTCTGATGCGTGAGCTGAACACTGACGTTTCTCTCCGCGTCGAGGAGACTGATTCCGCAGACTGCTTCAAGGTTTCCGGCCGTGGTGAGCTGCATCTGTCCGTCCTGATCGAAAACATGCGCCGTGAGGGATATGAGTTCGCAGTAAGTAAGGCAGAAGTTATCTACAAAGAGGACGAGCGCGGACGCAAACTCGAGCCAATGGAAATCGCATACGTTGACGTTCCGGACGAGTTCTCCGGTACTGTCATCCAGCTCCTCAGCGAGCGTAAAGGCGAGCTTCACGGCATGAGCCGCGCAAGCGATGGTTCCACCCGTCTGGAGTTCGAAATCCCGGCACGAGGCCTGATTGGTTTCCGTGGAATCTTCATGACCTCCACCAAAGGAACTGGTATCCTGAACACCGAGTTTGAAGATTACGCACCGTACAAGGGCGACATTGAATACCGCAAACAGGGTTCCCTGATCGCTTTCGAGGCAGGCGAGTCCGTTACCTACGGTCTGTACTCCGCACAGGAGCGCGGTACTCTGTTCATCGGACCTGGCGAGAAGGTTTACGCCGGTATGGTTATCGGACAGAACGGTAAGGCCGAGGATATCGAGCTGAACGTCTGCAAGACGAAACACCTGACCAACACCCGTACTTCTTCCTCCGACGAGGCACTGCGTCTGACTCCGCCGAGAATCCTTTCCCTGGAGCAGGCTCTGGACTTCATCGACAAGGACGAGCTTCTTGAGGTTACTCCGGTTTCCTTACGTATCCGTAAGAAAGAGCTGGATTCCAGACTTCGTAAGAGAGCGGCAATGAAATAAATTTTTATAAAACGACATAAGAACCGCCGGTTCACTCTTGATTTGAGAGTAAACCGGCGGTTCTTTGTCGTTTTTCTATTCTGTTTTCTATTCGTTTGTCGTTCCGCCATGGAAGCCGTAATACGTCTCTCCCGCTGCAAGATCCACGCCGTTTGCCGCTGCAAGAGTATGAATCGTGACAAGCTCATACCCGCGGTTGATCAGCTCCGGCACGATCGTTGCACACGATTCTACGGTCGTCTCGTGGATATCATGCATCAGGATAATGTCTCCCGGGCTTACACTGTCGAGAACGGCGCTGATGTTTGCCTGTACATTTTTCGTCTGCCAGTCCAGGGTATCGACATCCCACATGATGCTCGGGCGGCCGATAGATGCGAGCAGTTCATCGGTGCTGTTTCCATATGGGAAACGGATGACAGTTGCACCCTGTCCGTTGTTGTACTGGGCGATCAGCTCATCCGTCATCTGGAACTGGGCAAGGCCGTCGTCGAGGCTCAGTTCTTTCATATTCGGATGCGCATAGGAGTGGTTTCCAAGCTCACAGCCGATTGCCGCCATGCGCGGGATCACATCTGCACCGTATTTTTCCACATTGCTGCCGAGCATAAAGAACGTCGCCTGTGCCCCGTACTGCTCCAGCGTATCGAGAAGCGTGCTGGTATAGACATCCGGGCCGTCATCAAAGGTCAGTGCAACCATCATCGAACCGTTGCGATCCGGCTGGTAAACACCCTGGTCATCAAAGTAACAGCCTTTTCCGCCGATCGGTTTCCAGCCGGTCGCCATGTAACCATTGGAATCAAAATGGTACTGGTTTCCGTCGATATCTGCCCAGCCGTTGACGTAGTACGTTGTGGCATCCGTTGCGTACCACCAGCCCGACGAGCTGTACTGCCATCCCGGCGTCTCATTCGGCGGCGTAGTCTCCGCAAGCTTCTTAATTCCCGCATTTCCCGATCCGTCCTCCGCCTCCGGCGCCGTCTCGCTCACCGTCTTTGCGGCTGTGTCATTACTCAGTACAATTCCTTTTTTCGCAAGCTGCGCTCCCGCAAATTTCCAGATAAGCGCAAGAAAAAGAAGGCCGATTACCACACACAGGGAAATCCGTGATACTTTCTGCATCATCTGTCTGCGGCGCATCTGCTTTCTTCTCTGTTTCAATGATTTTCTTTCCATATGATCTGTTTATACTCCATCGTCCCGCCCCTTTGCGGAACTTTCTTCCATCGTAACACAAACGTTTTTCGACATTTTTCTACTTACTATCATAACGTGATCTGACCTAAGATGCAAGGCACAAATTCTTACATTTTTCCACTTCTGGTAAATTAATGTTTATCGTTTCTTAACATCTTGTCACAAAAAAAGAGTGACTCTGCACCCATGGTAAAAGCGGATACAAAATCACTCTTTGTCACTCTCTTTTAAGAAACCTGGTTTCTTTCTGGTGCTTTGCCACCAAATCACAGGTCTTTCACCTGTCCAGCCTGATTATCCTCTCTGCTTAAGAGTAACTGCAAAGTTTTAACGTTGCCAGAACAACAGAAGCAAACACCTTATGCCTCATGTCCTATTTTAGGAAGAGATTTCTCTCTTGGTATTTCTATTGTACGCAGAGTTCTCAGAAATATCAACCGTTTTCTCAAAATCACTTCGACAGCTCAACGCCCTTCAGGAAATCGCTGCCCATCACCCATTTTTCGTTTTCCAGCGTCACAACGGACTCGAGTTTCCAGGTGACGGTCTCTATTTTGGTTTTGCGGAAGAAATGGAGGAAACGGGTTCGTCGCTCGATCGCAGCGGTCACGTTGGTTTCGATCTTCATCTGGTTGGATTCGTTGGTTACGGTTGTGGAGACGCTGCTCACGGTGATGCTGGTGATTCCGGTGTTGGTGTCGCTGTTCAGGTAGGCATCGCAGAGCTGCTGGTACTGTTCTTTGGCGGTTTTCTGTACGGCGGTGTCGACGGAAAATTCGTTTTTGATGGTGCTGAAGGATTTTCCGGCGGCTGCGGCTGTGAATACCTTGTCCAGGGACTCTTCTGCGCGGTCGGCGATGGTTTTGCCGATGGAATCGTTGAGTTTTAAATCCGGCAGGAATTCCATGCTGCTGTTGTCCTGCACGAGGATGATCTCGCGGTATGGGTCTTTCTGTTTTTCGGTCAGTTCAATGGTGTGGCCGCCGAGGAAGAGATACGGGATTTTGTAGATGCTGACGTTATCTGCTGTCTCTTTTAAATACTTTTTCCCGACCTGCACGCCGTCCAGATAGAACGAGGCATCCGCCGGGACGGTGATTTCGACATCCGTCACGCAGCTGTCTTTCGGCACAACGTACCACTCTTTGAAGTTCCATTTTACGGTATCCCCGACGGCGATCTCCAATGTTTCTTCCTGCGAGTCGCTCATGCCTTTTAACGTGTACCGCACAGTATAAATCCTGTTTTCCCCGGTCTCAAGATTCTGTTTTCTGCGCATGAAAAAGCTCTTGATCTCCGGTGTTTCCTGCCCGTCAGTGCCGTCCTGTTTTGCTTTCCAGGTCATTGCATTGACGTAGTTCTTCCGCGACAGAAACGTGCTGTCCGGGAACTGACATACATCGTATGCACTGTTCCAGTCTCCTGCCAGACATGCTTCCACGTAATTCCGTCCTGCCGCCTGCGGCGCATACAGATACGCGCCTGCCATAAAAAATGCGGCGCACAGAATCAGAAACAGACTGAGATTCACGATCAGAATCCGCAGACTCATCGGCAGATCACGAAATTTTGCCGCCCGTATTTTCACAGAAAGCTCCGTCGTCTCTTCTCCGTCTTTTTCCACATGGCGGAATCTTTTTCCTTTTCTTTTCCACTTCTGGAGCATAGTTTACCTCATCTTTTCCTCTTATTTAGACTGTTCTTTCACCGCATACGTATGCACCCGGTCGCTCTTCTGGCTGTATGCCTCTCCCTCGGAGTAATACTCCTCCGATGTCGTGGAAAAACGCGTAATCGTCTCTTTCACACGCTCTCCCGCCGTTTGCTGGTGGAGAAACAGCGCTGCAATCATCAGAATCACAAATATATCCAGAATCAGTACCGCCGCATTTGCCACGATGCCAGGTAATTTTTTTATCCACATAGGCTTCCCTCTTTTCTGTCTCCATTGTAACAAAATGCTCCCGAAAACACAAGGAAAGCAGAGACCCCGGCGAACCGAAAATTCTCTGCTTTTCACAAATGACATATTTATTTTTTAACCTTGTTTCAATCCACAGTCGGTAATTTCACAGAGTCTGACATGTCAGCAGAATGCTGACTGTGGTTTGCCTCATGTCAGTGGGGGATACCGATTTCTCTCCGCCCGCCACTGCCGTTAACTTTCTTATTTGCAATTCATCTCACCACCTATAGAGGTGGGAGAATCCTTGCTATTATTTGTTGAAGGGTTTACTCCTCGGTATCATCCTTTGACGGAATCATTTCCTCAAAGTCGAAGTCGAGCATCGGCTTTTCCTCTTCAGCTGACGGTTCTTCAACCGGAGCTTCTGCCATCGGAGCTGCCGGAGCATCGTCCTCAAGATCTTCGGTCAGAATCAGATCCTCGTCCTCTTCTTCCTCGATCATGCTGTCGGTATTCAGATGAATGTTGCTGTAACACTTCATACCAGTACCAGCCGGAATCGGTTTACCGATGATAACGTTCTCTTTCAGACCTACCAGGTGGTCAACTTTACCTTTGATAGCGGCATCGGTCAGAACCTTGGTGGTCTCCTGGAAGGATGCTGCAGACAGGAAGGAATCGGATGCCAGGGATGCTTTGGTAATACCAAGCAGAACCTGTTTTCCTTCTGCCGGCTCTTTGCCTTCTGCGATCAGCGCTTTGTTGGTCTCATCATACTCCAGGAAGTCTACCATGTCGCCCGGAAGGAATTCGGTATCTCCGTTTTCCTCGATGCGGATCTTCTTCAGCATCTGGCGAACGATAACCTCGATGTGCTTATCGTTAATTTCTACACCCTGCAGACGGTAAACTCGCTGTACCTCGCGGAGCATGTAATCCTGAACGGCACGTACGCCTTTGATCTTCAGGATATCGTGCGGGTTTACAGAACCTTCGGTCAGCTCGTCTCCAGCTTCCAGAACCGTTCCGTCAGCGATCTTGATACGGGATCCGTAAGGGATCAGGTATGTCTTGGATACGCCATCGTCCGGATTGGTAACCACGATTTCGCGTTTTTTCTTGGTGTCTTTGATCTGTGCAACACCAGGGATCTCGGTGATGATAGCAAGTCCTTTCGGCTTTCTTGCCTCGAAAAGCTCCTCGACACGAGGAAGACCCTGTGTGATATCTCCACCGGCAACACCACCGGTATGGAAGGTACGCATGGTCAGCTGTGTACCAGGCTCACCGATCGACTGTGCTGCGATAATTCCGACAGACTCACCAACCTGTACTGCCTCGCCGGTTGCCATGTTGGCGCCATAGCATTTTGCGCAGATTTCGTTACCGGAACGGCAGGTAAGAATGGTACGGATTTTTACTTTTGTATAATGCTCACCGTTCTCGTTGATGCCGTCTTTTATGACACGGGCAGCACGTTTCGGGGTGATCATATGGTTTGCTTTTACAATGACGTTGCCGTCCTTGTCTTTGATCGTCTCGCAGGAGAAACGGCCTGTGATACGATCCTGCAGACTCTCGATCTGCTCTTTTCCGTCTGTGAACTCGCTGACCCACATACCCGGAATTTCGTCCTTGCCCTCGGCACAGTCGATTTCACGGATGATCAGGTCCTGAGAAACGTCTACCAGACGACGGGTCAGGTAACCGGAGTCGGCGGTACGAAGCGCGGTATCGGACATACCTTTTCGTGCTCCATGTGCGGACATGAAGTATTCCAGTACCTGAAGACCTTCACGGAAGTTTGACTTGATCGGCAGCTCGATGGTGTGTCCGGTTGTATCGGCCATCAGTCCTCGCATACCGGCCAGCTGTTTGATCTGCTTATCGGAACCACGGGCTCCGGAGTCAGCCATCATGAAGATGTTATTGTATTTATCCAGTCCGTCGAGCAGTGCTTTTGTCAGCGCATCGTCGGTCTTCTTCCAGGTATCTACAACCTCTTTGTAACGCTCTTCGTCTGTAATCAGACCACGTTTGAAGTTTCTTGTAATCTTGTCTACCGTTGCCTGTGCTTCGGCGAGCATCTCCGGCTTCTGCGGCGGCACGGTCATATCGGAAATGGATACGGTCATGGCTGCACGGGTGGAGTATTTATATCCGGTTGCCTTGATATAGTCCAGAACCTCTGCGGTTTTGGTAGCTCCGTGTGTATTGATGACTTTTTCCAGAATCTGTTTCAGCTGTTTCTTTGCAACGAGGAAATCAACCTCAAGCGCAAGCTCGTTACCCGGAACCGTACGGTCTACGTATCCCAGATCCTGCGGCAGAATCTCATTGAAAAGGAATCTTCCGAGTGTGGAGCTTACGTTCTGCTGCATTACAGTACCATCTTCCAGCTCTTTTTCGCAGCGGATGGTAATCTTGGTCTGCAGGGTAATGTATCCGTTCTCGTATGCCAGGATGGCTTCGTTCATATCGCGGAAGAAGCTTCCTTCGCCCTTCTCGCCCGGACGCTCCTGTGTCAGATAGTAGATACCAAGAACCATATCCTGGGAAGGAACGGCTACCGGACCACCATCGGACGGTTTCAGCAGGTTGTTCGGAGAAAGAAGCATGAAACGGCACTCTGCCTGCGCTTCTACAGACAGCGGCAGATGGACAGCCATCTGGTCACCGTCGAAGTCGGCGTTGAACGCGGTACAAACCAGCGGGTGCAGCTTAATCGCTTTACCTTCTACCAGAATCGGCTCGAACGCCTGGATACCCAGACGATGCAGGGTAGGGGCACGGTTCAGCATAACCGGATGCTCTTTGATGACGTCCTCGAGAACGTCCCATACCTGCGGCTCGAGTTTCTCGACCATTTTCTTTGCATTTTTGATGTTATGTGCAGTGCCGTTGGAAACCAGCTCTTTCATAACGAACGGTTTAAACAGCTCGATTGCCATTTCTTTCGGCAGACCGCACTGGTAAATCTTCAGTTCCGGTCCTACGACGATAACAGAACGGCCGGAGTAGTCAACACGTTTACCAAGAAGGTTCTGACGGAAACGGCCGGATTTACCTTTCAGCATGTCGGACAGAGATTTCAGAGGACGGTTTCCAGGACCGGTTACCGGACGGCCGCGGCGGCCGTTGTCGATCAGGGCATCAACTGCCTCCTGGAGCATACGTTTCTCGTTGCGCACGATGATATCCGGTGCACCGAGCTCCAGCAGTCTCTTCAGACGGTTGTTCCGGTTGATGATACGGCGGTACAGATCATTCAGGTCGGATGTTGCAAAACGTCCTCCGTCAAGCTGTACCATAGGACGCAGATCCGGCGGAATAACCGGAACCGCATCAAGAATCATCCACTCCGGACGGTTTCCGGACTCACGGAATGCCTCAACAACCTCAAGTCTCTTGATGATGCGGGCTCTCTTCTGTCCGGTAGAATCTTTAAGACCTGCCTTTAATTCAGCAGACTCTTTTTCCAGATCAATTGCCATCAGAAGCTCTTTGATGGATTCCGCACCCATACCTGCACGGAAGCTGTTTCCGAACTCCTCTCTGGCATCCTGGTATTCTTTCTCGGTCAGAACCTGTTTGTACTGTAATTTGGTATCGCCTGCATCAAGAACGATGTAGTTTGCGAAATACAGAACCTTTTCCAGAGTTCTCGGAGACAGATCCAGGATCAGTCCCATACGGGACGGAATTCCTTTGAAATACCAGATGTGGGATACCGGAGCTGCCAGCTCAATGTGTCCCATACGCTCACGGCGCACACTGGATTTTGTTACTTCTACGCCGCATCGGTCGCAGATTACGCCTTTGTAGCGAATTTTCTTATATTTACCGCAATGGCACTCCCAGTCTTTGCTTGGTCCGAAGATTCTTTCACAGAACAGACCGTCTTTTTCCGGTTTCAGCGTTCTGTAGTTGATGGTCTCCGGTTTTTTTACCTCGCCATGGGACCACTCCCGGATTTTCTCCGGGGAGGCAAGTCCTATTTTGATGGCATCAAAGCTCATCTGGTAATTTTCTTTTTTTGCTGTTTCTGGCATTTGATTACCCCTTTCCTCGCAAAGCGAAGATCTACAAGTTACATGTCATCATCTGAACTTTCATCCAGATCAAGATAAGAGTCTTCTTCTTCATCCTCTTCCACATCTACCATTTCTTCTCCGTCAAACTCTTTCTTGGAGAATCCATAGTCACCAAATCTCTCGTCCTCTCTGTCAGAGTAACGGTCTCCCTCGATGATGTGGTTCAGATTGGTATCACCGTAATCAACTGATTCCATAATTTTAACTTCGGTATTGTCATCACGCAGTACGCGGACATCGAGTGCTAGGGACTGCAGCTCTTTCAACAATACTTTGAAGGATTCCGGAATACCAGGCTCCGGAATATTGTCGCCCTTGATGATGGCTTCGTATGTCTTCACACGGCCAACCACATCGTCAGACTTCACAGTCAGGATCTCCTGCAGCGTGTAGGATGCACCGTACGCCTCAAGAGCCCAAACCTCCATCTCTCCGAAACGCTGTCCACCGAACTGAGCTTTACCACCCAG
>OATK01000660.1_pt1 | contig 28656 bp, 19 predicted proteins | sample 1516611 | NCBI WGS metagenome assembly OATK01 (sample SAMEA2579947, study PRJEB22360) | human gut metagenome | biome: human gut; feature: human-associated habitat; material: faeces | place: Denmark | collected 2008/2010 | reverse complement strand
CGAAAGAATTTACGGACTGGCTGTATCAGCAGAGTAATGTAATTGTGGAACTGACAGAATATTAAATTTTTTTCTCGTTGTGAGGTTTCTGTGACATTTTGCTGATACTATAAAAAGAAAAAGGATGTGATACTATGCGAATACTGGTTGTTGAAGATGACCAGCTTTTGAATAAGACATTAAGCTATAATCTGTCGGCTGTCGGATATTCCGTGGATGGGGCTATGTCAAAGGCTGTTGCCATAAGATTTCTTGAAAAACAGGATTATGATTTAATCGTTTTGGATGTCAATCTGCCAGATGGGAACGGGTTTGATATATGCCATGAGGTAAAAGAACGCCGTCCTGATACCGCCGTGATTTTTCTAACCGCAAATGATATGGAAAGCGATATGCTGAAAGGATTTGAATTGGGCGCAGATGATTATGTAACAAAGCCCTTTCCTATCAGCGTGTTCCAAAAGAAAGTATCTGCTTTACTGAACCGCATTTCAGCACAATCCGGCGGCGATTTCTACGATGACGGGAATTTGTATATCAATTTTTCCGAATTATCAGCCTGTCTCGCAGGACAGCCGATTACCCTTACATCGTTGGAATATCGTTTATTAAAAGTGCTGACAAGAAATTCTCAAACTGTCCTGACACGTCAGGTATTGCTTGAAAAGCTGTGGGATGTAGATGAAAATTATGTGGATGAACACGCACTAACCACAACGATCAGCCGCATCCGCAGTAAAATTGAAACGAACCAGCATTCCTACATCAAAACCGTTTACGGTATGGGCTATATGTGGATTGGAGGAGCGCAAAAATGATTTCAAAAAAACTCTCCTTAAATAAAGTCTGCATAATACTGGCAACTACCATTTTACTTTTATCAGTGGTCATGTTTTCGGTTCTATATATCCTGACCAAAGAAATGTCTGTGGTATTTTGTAGCATGGCTTTTGGTCTGCTTTTTCTACTTTGTGTTACTGCTTTTGTGATACTGATACGGCGAAAGCTGACTTTGTTTTCTGAAATGCTTTGCTGCACCTTAGACGAAATGATGAATGGAAAAATAGATGTATCACAGGTTGCCGAAGAAGAAAAACTATTTTATAAAATCAATCATCGGCTGGTGCGTCTTTATGAGGTTATGCAGGAAAGCAAAAACAGCGTTGCCAGTGAACGAGCTGACTTACAGGAGTTAATTTCCGATATTTCTCATCAGGTAAAGACACCGATAGCAAACTTAAAAATGATAAATGCCACCTTATTAGAACAAGAAGTGCCACTGGATAAACAGCGGGAATTTCTACTTGCCAGTGGCACACAGCTTGATAAACTGGATTTCTTAATGCAGGCTATGATAAAAACTTCCCGACTTGAAACTGGCGTTATCTCACTTGAAAAGAAACAGCAGCCTATCTATGATACTCTTGCTATGGCGCTGGGCGGTATTTTTCTGAACGCTGAAAGAAAGCACATACAAGTTGAAGTAAACTGCCCGGAAACATTGGTTGTTTCCCATGACCGCAAATGGACAGCAGAAGCCTTATTTAACATATTGGATAATGCAGTTAAGTACACGCCGGAGTACGGTTCTATTCGTGTTTGCGTTGAAAGCTGGGAAATGCACCTGAAAGTCAGCATTACCGATACCGGCAAAGGTATTCCCGAAAACCAGCAAGGAGCAATTTTTAGGCGCTTTTATCGGGAAGAAGATGTCCACGATATAGAGGGAATCGGCATTGGGTTGTATCTTGCAAGGGAAATTATTAGCTTACAGAACGGTTATATACAAGTAACTTCTCAAGTAGGAACAGGTTCAACATTCTCCGTTTTTCTTCCCCATGAATAACCTGTTTTTTTGAAATGTCACAGGATTGTGACATTTCAGGGCAATTTATTATGCTGGCTGTGACATTTCTGTGAGGTTTGGTCGTTATAATGGATTTATCAAAAAGAAAGGATGGTGTTCTTTATGAGCATTTTGCAAACGACTGAACTGAAAAAATATTATGGTGCAAAGCCGAACATTACCAGAGCCTTGGATGGTGTGACCCTCTCCATTGAAAAGGGCGAATTTGTTGCTATCGTAGGAACCTCCGGCAGCGGTAAATCTACACTACTGAATATGATTGGCGGGCTGGATGTGCCTACCTCCGGCAAGGTTATTGTGGATGGGCGTGAACTCTCCACATTAAAAGATGAGCAGCTTACTATCTTCCGTAGGAGAAAGATCGGCTTCATCTTCCAGAACTACAATCTGGTTCCGGTGCTAAATGTCTATGAAAACATCGTGCTGCCTGTGGAGCTGGACGGAAACAAGGTAGACAAGAAGTTTATGAAAGAAGTTGTTCAGATGCTGGGGCTGGAGGATAAGCTGAACAATATGCCCAATAACCTCTCCGGCGGTCAGCAGCAGCGCGTAGCCATTGCCCGCGCCTTGGTGTCAAAACCCGCTATTGTTTTGGCTGATGAACCCACCGGCAACCTGGACAGCAAGACCAGCGCTGATGTGCTGGGGCTTTTGAAAACCACAAGTCAGAAATTCCACCAAACCCTCGTGATGATTACTCATAATAATGAGATTGCCCAGCTTGCCGACCGTATCATTCGGATTGAGGATGGCAAGATCGTGCAGTAAAGGGGGCGGGACTATGAATGACATTCTATTTGGCAATAATAATACAAAAACCATCAAGCGGCTGTCTAAACAATATTTCAAGAAGAATAAGGTTCGTAATCTGGCGGCGATTCTTGCGATCGTTCTGACAGCATTTTTGTTTACATCCATCACTTCACTGGCATTTAACATGGTATCCTCCATGCAGCTCTCTATGCAGATGCAGAAAGGCAGCAAGGGAGATGGAACCTTCGGCTATATGACAGAGGAGCAATTTGAGCAACTGAAAAACAGTGATTTTGTGGAGCAGGCAGGTCATCGGCGGACGATTGGATATGCAAGCAACGCCGTGGGTCATTCTGTTGAATTAAACTATGCTGACAGCATACAGCAGGAACTTACATTCTGCGTGCCAACGCATGGTTCAGCGCCGGAAAAGGCGAATGAAATTGCTACTACCGAACTGGCTTTGAAGGCCCTTGGTGTGGAACCGGAGATCGGAGCAGAAGTTCCTCTGGAATTTGAACTGCGGGGAAAAACCTATCATTATGATATGGTGCTTTCCGGTTGGTGGGAAGCAAGCAACGATACGGTCAGCGTGGCGATTCTCTCAGAGCAGTTTGTAAAAGATAATCCGGATGTGGTGAAAAATACCCACGCAGTGGATGGAGAAATCTCAGGGGTTACTTTTTCTGAAGTTGTGCTGAAAGACAAGACGAACATTCAGGAGCAGATGGATAGCTTTGTCTACTCCATCGGCGGCAATCCAGAGGATATGTCTGCCGATAACTTTATCCTCTCTGTTGCAAACCAGATGGGAAAAGCCATGATTTCTTCGGAGTCCATCTTATTTGCCGTAGTATTTGTTTTGATGTTTGTATTGTGTGGCTATCTGCTGATTTATAATATTTTTGATATTTCCGTTATGCAGGATGTTCGGCAATATGGCTTATTGAGGATGATTGGTACTTCTACACGGCAAATTAAAAGCATCGTCAATCGGCAGGCGGTATGGCTGACCCTAATCGGTCTGCCGATCGGTTTAATTGCCGGGTTCTTTGCAGGCAGGGCGTTGCTTCCGGTAGTAATGCGAATTTTCAGTTATGAGTATTCTACGGCAAGTTTGCAGGCATCGGCATCTCCTATGCTATTTGTTATAGCCGCATTGTTTACGATTTTGACAGTGTTTATCAGTACCCGCAAACCGGCCAAAAAGGCATCAAAAGTATCTCCCATGGAGGCAATTCGTTATACGGAGCAGGATGATCATAAAAAGAAAACGGTTACACGAATCAGTGGAGCAAAGCTCTCTCACATGGCATTTTCTAACTTAGGACGTAACAGACGCCGTTGTGTATTCATTGTTGTTTCTATGCTTTTGTGTATCGTTCTGTTCAACTCTATTATCATCGTGACACAGAGTATGGATGAAGAAAAGTGGATTACCCGCACAACAAAAACAGATTTTACCGTCTACAATTCGATTGCAGTCAATGTTCAGGAGGGCTTTAGACATCACGAAGATGCACTTCCACAGCAAGTAGTAGATATGATCCGTGAGCAGAACGGTCTGGAAGAAGAACGGTATCTTTACCGTAACACCGTAGATGACGGTAACGTGCTTGTGGATTACGGCTTTGAGGGACTTACTTGCACAAATACTTTTGAATATGAAAATGGGATTAGCAAGTCTTTCGGGAATTATGCGCTGAATACTGCCCCGGATGCAGAAAATCTTTTCTTTGGAAATGTCTATGGCGCTTCCGAACATTTTTGGTCTGACATGATGATTTATGATGGTGAAACAGATCCTAATGTACTGAAACAGAAAATGCTAACCGGAGAATATGTCATTATCGGAAACCGATTAGACCGACTGAGTGGTGGCCCGAAAACAACATCCCTGTCAGAGCAGTTGCAGATCGGTGATAGCATTTCTTTTTACAGGGATGGTGAGTTAGTCAAAACCTGCACAATTCTGGCAAAAGCCTGCACCGTTGGGACTGAGGACGAAACGCCGACAACAACTACGGCTACGATGCATATTGGCGGCGATGCGCCTTTTGTGTATTTACCAGACACCGTATTCAAACAGATTTACACGACCCCGACCCTGTTGAACTATGGATTTAATATGGATGCTTCTCTGCATCCGCAAATGGAGGACTTTCTGAGCAGTTATGTTGAAAAGAACCCCTCTGTTACCTATACCTCAACAAAATTACTGAAAGAACAATTAAATTCTGTTGCAAGTATGGTTTGGGTTGTAGGTAGTCTGATTGGCTGTATCATGGCATTGGCAGGATTGATTAACTTTACAAATATGATCATCACCAATATTATTACCCGTCGCCATGAGTTTGCGACTATGCAGAGTATCGGTATGACAAATCGCCAGCTTCAAAGGCTGATGGTTTATGAAGGCGTTTACTATGCCGCTGGTGCAGACATCATTGGTGGAGTGGTTGCGCTGCTGCTTGCTGTGACGGTGCTGAAAAATGTCTTGAACTCGCCATCTATGTGGTTCTTTACTCTGCACATTACATTGGTTCCAGCTTTGGTCATCGGCGTGCTTTATCTGTTGCTGGCTGCGGTCATTCCGCTGATCGTTCTCCACTTCTTTAACAAAGGAACTGTGGTGGAACGATTGAGGACTTCGGAATAAGAGTAATTCTCTTAATAACCATGTAAAAAACAAATCAAAAAGGTACTTGATATTGCGCTTCATTGCTTTTATCAAGTACCTTTTTTCATGCAGTATCATATAAGCGTGGATTCGTTATATTTGGTGTGGTATCTTTAACTATGGGAAACTCCCGATTCCCATTTGGAAACGGACTGCCGTGAAACATTCAGCTGCTCTGCCAGCTGTTCCTGGGTCAGGTTGTTATTTTTTCTCAGTTTTACTATCTTTTCAGATAAATCCATATTTGTCATTTTTACGCCTCCCGGGTATCGCAGTCCAGCCTGCTTTACCTCATGAATCAGTTGTTTTAAAGTGTTTTTCAAACATTTTCCGGTGCGTTCCCTCAGAAAACGGATATGGTTCGGCCGGCTAAGGGTATTCTTTTCTCAGAAGCTTCACGTTATCCGATAAAGACCATATTCCACGGCAAAGACCACATCTGCCGCAGGCACCAGGATACCGCCTGTCTGAAGGGTTGCGGCCGCATATCCGGCCGCCGCGTTCATAAGCTAGTATAACACAGGGCAAAGGGCGTTCCGATAAAAAAAGGAAGGAAAAATAAGGCAGCCATTTCTTTACTCCACAAGCAGCTGAGGGAAGGTGCAGCCCAAGGTGTACAGGTTCAGATACTTTAAAAAACATCTCCTTTCTGTTATCCGCTGGCTTCACTATAGCAGGTGCTGCGGTTGCATGCCATAAAACGTACTGTACATCTGCGCAGCCCCCGGTTGCGAATGCCTGAAAACAGGGAAAAACAGTGGGCACGTATAATTGCCTGCGGCTATGGAGCAAAAAAGCCTCCGGACAGAATTCCCATTCAGATTTCTGTCCGAAAGCCTTTTTCAGCAATATGTTTTAGCCAGGAATAATTTTTCAAACACGCTCCAGGAAGGGAACGCCCCTTTTATGTTCCGCAGTGAAAGAAACGTCCTTTCCTTATGATGGATATTGCAGCCGGACTCAGTCCGCCTCCAGCCGTACCTCAGCTCTCTCACACCCTTGTGCATTCAATATGACTGTAATACTCCCTTTTTCACCCGTCCCCCTGACCGCAGCCCTGAGTCTGCCTTCAAAAGGCAGAGCCGATGTGTCAAAATAATTTTCTTCCGATTCCGGATCCGCGCTTCCAAAGCCCAAAATGGTTCCGGGGCCTTCCACGGATATGCTTACCCTTTCTCCTGCCTCCGGATTCAGCCTGCCTTCCTCATCCGTCATGCTGATTTCCACATAGGCAATATCGCTGCCGTCCGCAGGAATCCGCAGGGTATCCGCGGCAGCCATAATCCGGATCGCACTGCCTGCCGTTTCGATGCGGTCTCTGCCAGTCTCTTTTCCATCCTTATATACCACGGTCTCCAGAACACCAGGCGTATATACCGTCTCAAACATCACCCTGGCCTTCTTTTCCAGTCCCACCTCCCTGCGCTCCAGCAATGCGCCGTTCACATACAAGGCGGCTTCCTCCGCATCCGTGTAGACCTCAACGGTAACGGGTTTTCCTTCGCAGCCGGACCAGTTCCAGCTGCGCACCGCATCGGTCATGCTCCAGCTGGTCATGTGATGCTCTGTATCATGATATTTTGGCGGCTGCACGGCCAGATAGGGCGCGCTTCCAAGGCCCCAGATAATCTCCCGCCAATAGGAAACCGGACGCCTGTCCCCAAGCAGGTTCATATCGCCGCAGTATGCCGCTTTACAGGGATAGGGCGCATAAAAACTCATGCCAGGATTTTTATCATAGGTAATCTTGCCGATTCCCGCTTCCCCCAGATAGTCCCAGGCAGTCCAGGAGAAATCGCCGATTACATAAGGAAGCTTTTCCACCAGCTCCCAGTTCACATCCAAATCCTGGGGGAAGGTTTCGGAGCCTGCAATAATACGGTTGGGATAAAGCTGTCCATCCTGTTCATAACGGAAGGCCGCATAATTGTAGCCCGCGATATCCACCTGGGCAAAGGCCTCTTCCGTAGCTTTTCCTGCGATCTCGCTTGCTACCAGCCGGTTCATCATATCGCCCATGCTGCTCATGGCGCTGTTGATTTCCGACTGTGCCCCGCCGGTTCCGGCCATTTCCTGCGCGCTCTGTGAGGTGTCTGCCATGATTTCCCCGATCCGATCCATAATGCTCAGCATCAGGTTTACGCTGTTGGCCACATAACGGCTGTCATCCAGGCTGCGGATTTTGTCCGCCAGCTTTTTACCCCAGGCCGCATCAAAACGGTTGCCGGTTTCTGGGATTTCATTTCCAATGGAGTACATGATAACGCAGGGATGGTTGTAATCCTTGTTTACCAGATTGGTTACATCATGCTCCCACCATTCCGCCATATGCATCCCGTAATCAAAATCCACTTTCGTGGTAGTCCACACATCTGAAAACTCATCCATTACCAGCATCCCGTATCTGTCGCAGGCATCCAGAAGCTTTCTGTTCATGGGATAATGAGAGCTACGGATGGCGTTGTAACCTGCCTCCTTCAACTTTTTCACGCGGAATTCCTCCGCATGGGCAAAAACAGCGGAGCCAATTACGCCATTGTCATGATGGATACAGCCGCCCCGGAGCTTTACTGTCTTTCCATTGATCCGCAGGCCATGGGCCGTATCCAGCTGCAGCTTCCGTATACCAAAGCTGCCGCATTCCTCATCCAGCATGTTTTCCCCTTCCATTATGCAGATACGGTAGCTGTAGAGATAAGGCGCATCCACATTCCAGAGGGACGGGTTTTTTACATAAAGTTTCTGGCGGTATGTATTTTTTGTGTGCTCCTGCACAGTTACCGGCATGGAATCCTGCGCGGCAACATTTCCCTCCCTGTCCAGCAGCTGCACAAGCACGTTAACCGCTCTTGTCCCGCAGCCCGTATATTCCAGCACCGCTTCCGAGCGCACCACCGCCAGGCCTTCCTCCAAATCCACACAGGCCAGATGGATGCCGTCCGGCGCAAGATGGAGACGGTCTGCAATCATCAGCTTCACATCCCGGTAAATGCCGCCGCCCGTATACCAACGTCCGCTCGGCACGCCGTTTTTTACAATTACCTTAATCTGATTCTTCTCTCCGAATTTAACATATCTTGTGGCATCAATATAAAAATTACCATAGCCGTACGGGCACTTCCCCGCATAGGAATTATTGATGTAAACAAAAGCATTCTGATAAACGCCTTCAAACTCCAGCCAGATATTTTTATCCTTATCCTCTTCCTTCAGGACAAATTCCTTTGTGTAATTACAGTTCTCCTCCACAAAAAACCCGTTTCCGCTGCCGTTTTCCTCCTGGCTGTCGCGGGGCTTTCCCACAGAGGCATCATGGGGAAGCGTCACCGGCTTTCCCGTATCCCGTCCGCCGCCCATCAGGGACTGCAGGGCGCCTCCGCCGCCTTCGTGGTACACCCAGTTTCCATTAAAACTGATTTTCTTCATTTCCTTTTCCTCCTCCCTTTCATTGTCCATGCAGCATACTGCATGCTGCCTTTTTGGGCCTCCTCCCCATCTTTGGGCAGACAGCACCGGCAGCCTTGTCTGAACTGTAATGCAGCCTTTCCTTTCCGGTATTTTCCCTGTTTCTTCTTTTTGTGTGTTCGTGTATACTGAATATAGCAGAAAAACATGGCTATCCGTTCCGCAGATACCGTTTTTCTCTCGTGCAGTATCAGTATAAAAATTTTACGGCGCGGCGGCAATGTCCGGAACCGAACCTCCGGCGCCAAACTGTAACCAAAACCAACTTCGGGGTGAATTATGGAATCTGATTTGACGCAATTAAAAGGAAGAAATCTGGAGGCGCTGCTCAAAGACGTCCCCTCCAATCTTGTAATCCGGAATCCGGACAGCAATATCCTGCAGCTTTATGAACTGAACACGCCTTTTATGATCATTTTGGAAACCTGCCATGAGCAGAAGGACTTTATTTCCATGTACCAGATCACCCACGAATGCTGCTATTCATCGCATTTTCCCTTTACCGGAAACAGAAGCCTTCTGAAAAGGCCGCTGCATCAGCACTCCTGCTTTGAAATCATGTATGTCCTTTTCGGTAGCGTAACCAACCATGTGGAGAACCAGACATTTACCTATGGTCCGGGGCAGTGCTGTGTCATGAATAAAAACATAAAACACTGCGAGGATTTTGCCGGAGATTTCCAGGTGGTATTTTTCATGTTCCAGGATGTCTTTCTGGAACAGCTGATGACGGAATACGGAGAAGAAGCGCTTACGGCAGATTCTTTATCAGAGGTCAATCCCATCTATCAGCTTTATCTGGACAGCAGGAATAAAAACAGGCAGTTTGACAAGGTGTATCTGGATTATCTTCCGGTCATCCCTGTAGAAAACGTCCTTGACAGGCTAAACCCGCTGTTTAATTTTCTGGTGACGGAATTACAGAAAACGGACCCTGGCTCCTTCTTTTTCCTGAAAGGAACCTTTGCCCGTTTTCTCCAGCTTCTGCATACGCCCTCCCTGTACTGCATGGCCCGGGTGCAGTCCGATTCCAGCAGCCAGGAATATATTTTTTCAAAGGTCACCCATATCATGGAGGCAAGCCATGGCAGGAGCACCCGGGAATATCTGGAGAAGCAGCTTCATTATAACGGTGAGTATTTAAACCGTATTGTAAAAAAATATACCGGAAAAACCATTCTGGAATTCGGGCAGGGAATTTATCTGCAGGAGGCGAAAAGATTGCTTTTGGACACGGATATGAGCATTTCGGAAATCATTGCAGAACTGGGCTTTTCCAACCGCAGCCATTTTTACCGTGTTTTTCAGAAGGCCTTCGGGGAAACGCCGCTGGATTACCGGCGGAGGCATGAAGCCTGAAACATAAAAAAGCCAGGGACCGGGATGGCCTCTGGCTTTTTATGTATCATCACAGCAGGATGATATAACAAGATTAAAAATATCAGGCTTTATGCGCCGCATCCCAGTCGGCATTGGCTTTTTCCACCTTCAGCTGAGACAGCAGGATTATCATGATTACCACCATAATCAAAGGGAACCACAGGTACAGGAAATTAAGCATATTGATGCAGGACTGGGGCTGTACCGCCGCATTTGCCACGTAGCCGCCGGCCGCAAGAAGCCATCCTGCCAGGGCTGTCCCGATGCCGCTGCCGATTTTGATTCCCAGGGAAGAGCAGGAAAACATGGTGCCGTCCACACGTTTTCCCCTGGTGCGGTAGGTGTAGTCGGAAGCCGCTGCAATCAGCGCGTTCAGGTCTCCCGTTACGGGGCTGGTTCCCAGGCCTGCAAGTACGGAAGCGCCCAGCATCAGCGGAACGTTTCCCATATAACCGGCTGCGATAAACAGGATTCGGAACAGAAATGCAAAGCAGTAGCCGTACAGATTTACCTTGTACATCCCCTTCAATTTTTTGACCAGGGCCGGCGTGAAGGCAAGGCCGATGATCATGGGGAACATGCTTGCCATGGAGAAGGTTCCCAGCAGCGCGGGATTTCCCAGGATATAGGTCATGTAATAAATGCCAACGCCCGTAATTCCGGTCTGCATGTAAATAAAAACGTAAATAAGGGCGATGATGATATAATATTTATTGGCAAGCAGCAGCTTGATGGCTTCCAGCAGTGAAAGCTTCTCCGCAGGCGCATTTTCCGTCTGCTTCCCGTCTTCCGCTTCTTCCTCCGGAAGCTCTTTTACGGACAGCACGGAAATGGTATTCACAATCAGGCCGATGATGGCATAAACAATGGCGACATTTCTCCAGCCGGCAGCGCCGCCGCCCATGGAAGCTACGGCATTTACCGTAATGGAAGCCACCACCAGGTTCGTAGCCAGGGAAAACATGAAACGGATGGATCCCATCTGTACACGTTCATTTCCATTTTTAGTGATCAGGGAGGTAAGGGATGCGTAAGCGATGTTGTTCGCCGTATAGAAAACAGCGTTCAGCAACGTATAGGTGATAAAGAAGTACGCATATTTCGCAGTGTCTCCCATACTTTTGGGAATGGCAAAAATGGCAATCAGCATAACCGCATTTCCCAGATAGGACCAGAGCATCCAGGGACGCGCCTTGCCCATTTTGGAATGTGTTTTGTCGATCAGGGTTCCGAAGAATACATCCGTCACACCGTCCGCAAACTTGGAGAACATCATCAGAGTTCCCACAATTCCGGCGTTCAGTCCCACTGTATCCGTCAGATAAATCAGTACAAAGCTGGTGAGCAGGCCATAAACCATATTGGCTGCCAGGTCACCGGAACCGTAACCTACCTTGTTGTACCATTTTAAATACTTTTTCTCTTCCATTACTGACTCCTTTCATTTGCGCGGAATCAGCCATGTTTTGAGCCGCCCGTTCAGGGAGCGGGCGTTTACTCTTTACTCTTCTGCTAATATGTGCACGAACACGATGAGTTGATTATATATTTCGCTTTCTTATTTGTCAATAATTCTCCCATTTTTTTCTTATTTTTGTACACATTACACATATTGGGAGGAAAAATTTCTCTGTATTTACCGTGAGTTTTTTTGTCGGACGGATGTAAGGCATATGAAAACAGAAACACATTTTGTAATTGTTCAGCAGGTCAGCACATCTACTGTATTGATTATAAGAAAGTGATTAAGGAGTACCAAAAAGAAGGCGGCTGTCTGCCAGCACGCCTTCAGCTTTTCTTTTTTGTTCCGGGCTTTAATTATTTATAAAACGATGGATGTCTTAACCAAATCCTCTGAAGCGCTGCTTGAGCCTACATAGACAGAGTGTTCCACATGTTCAAGCTGCCATTCGCGGTAAACCGGATTGTACCATTTCAGTTTTTCAAGAGGGGTGGAAACCGTTACCTTCTTTTCCTCTCCCGCCTTCAGGCTGATGCGCTGAAAACCGCGCAGCTGTTTTACAGGGCGGTCAACCGCGGAATTTTCAAAGCCCACATAGAGCTGTACTACCTCGTCACCATCCATTTTTCCGGTATTTTTCACGTTGGCCGTCACCACCAGATTGTCGCCCTCCACCTTTGCTTCGGGCGCCGTAATTTCAAAGGTGGTGTAGCTTAAGCCGAAGCCATAGGGAACCAGGGGCTTCACGCCGTTCTTTTCCAGCCGGGTATAGCCATGGTAATATTCATAATACTGATCGGTCGCTTCCCAGTCCACATGGGGAAGATCCTCCTCCGATACGGGAACCACATAAGGCAGCTTGCCGGAAGGATTCACATCGCCGTAAATAATTTCCGCAATGGCGGTGCCGCCCTCCATGCCGGGATAATAAGCCATCATTACGGCATTCACACAATCGTACCATTCTGTCATCATGATCATGTTTCCGCCGATTAAAACCACTGTAGATTTCTCATTCACAGGCCCAACCTGCTTAAGAAGCTCCGCCTCATCCTCATGCAGGCCCAGACCCTTCTTGCGGTCGCCGCCCATGGAGCCTATGTAATTGCTGCTTTCGTTTTCAGAAATAAACTCGCCTTCATCGTCATAGTTATAGCCCACTACAAAAACAACCGCATCCGCTTCCTTCGCAAGCGCCTTTGCACTCTCCAGATCCGAACCGTCATTGTAGATTACTTCACAGCCTCCGTTGGCTTTTTTCAGCCCTTCCTCCGGCGTTACCACATAGGGAGGACGCACCCAGCTGGAACCGTGATCGCCGATAACCGCGGTATTTGCAAGCTTTCCAATCAGGGCGATTTTCTTTGTTTCACTTTTTTTCAGAGGAAGCACGTTATTGTTTTTAATCAGGGTAATTCCTTTTTCCGCTGCTTCCTTTGCCACTGCGATATGCTCCGGACAGCCCACTACGGACATATCGTATTCCTTATGTTCTTTATCAAAAGCGATGATTGTGCGCACGATACGCAGCGCCGCTTCGTTAATATCCTCCTCGGATACAAAACCGTCCTGCACCGCTTTTACCAGGCGGTCACCAAAAAACTGGGTCCACATCATTTCCATATCCTGTCCGCCCTGGGCAGCCTCCACGGTATCCCTGACGCCCCAGCAGAAGTCGGACATTACGAAGCCGTCAAAATCCCATTCTTTCTTCAGAACCTGACGGAGCAGATATTTATGATGGCCGCACTGTACGCCGTTGTAACGGTTGTAGGAACTCATGATGCTGGCCGCCCCGGCATCCACGCAGTCCTTGAAATGCGGAAGATAAACCTCCTGTTCGGTGCGCTGGTCGCAGGTTACGCTGCATTTGAACCGGGCATTTTCCATATTGTTGAAGGCATAGTGCTTCACACATGCCATAACGTCCTCATCCTGCACGCCTTTTACCAGCGCCGCTCCCATCCGTCCAATCTGATAGGTTTCCTCGCCGTAGGTTTCCTGGCTGCGTCCCCAGCCCGGATTATAGGGCATGTTAATGCAGACACCGGCAAACAGATTGCCTCCGAACGCCCTGGTCTCCCTGCCGATGCAGTGTCCCACCCGTTCCTCCAGCTCAGGATCAAAAGTAGCGCCTCTGGCCATGGACACCGGGAAGCAGGTGCTCTGCCAGTTACCGCATACAACACCCCTGGGCCCGTCCACAAAAAGCATGGGAGGAACCTTCTCCTCTTCCAGTCCGCCCGCTGCATAGGGCGTTACATTATAATGTTTGGAATCATCCTGCATGGCCTCCATCATCTGCGCCATGTCTTCCTGTCTCATCCTGGTAATGTCAATGTTGCCGCTCATCAGCCACACCTTCTGCTCCAGTGTCAGCCGATCCACAATTTTCTTTGCCTCTTCCGTGCAGGAAAGGCGGTATTCCTTCGTCGCTCTCATACATGAACCCCTTTCTGAATCAATTGCAAGCCCGTAACTATTCAGCCCTTTCACAGTTATTGCCAAAATCCATCCTAAAGCACCGGATTATGGTCAGCGCAGTCATCGCGCTGTCCCGCTGAATCGTTACGTAATTCCATACACCTGCGCAGTCCTTCTCTTTGCCGTACAGGTGTGTGCTCGTGAACATGTTTATTATAGATGATTTGTGCAGAAATGTCAATTCATATATAATCACAATTTCTTCAATACCTGAAAATGCATATTTTTAACACAAAATGAATGTATATCTTTTAAATTTTATACATTTTACAAAAACATGTCATCTGGCAGCATATATCTTATGTATATTTTATACATTCAGCAAGCACATCTGACAACATTTTACTTTTTCCGCTTATTTCCTGTCACAAAACTATCCCACTTTCTTCTTCCGGTTATCAGATTCTCCTGCAGCCGTCCGGATGCCCGAATTGTTACACTTTCCCCTACCGCCTGCATACTGCACCAGCTTTGACAATTTGCAAATTTATGCTATGATAGTTTTATGGAACAATATGAAACATCCGGAATACACATTTTTTGTGAAACAATATAAAAACGGGGGAATACGATATGGCAAGCATGAGGGATGTAGCCCGGAAAGCCGGCGTGGGAGTGGGAACCGTGTCCCGGACTTTAAACAACAGCGGCTATGTGGCAGAAGAAACGAAGAAAAAAATATACGAAAGTATGGAAGAACTGAACTATAAGCCCGCCCCTGCTGTAAAAACACAGGCAGGCAGGAAAACCGGCTTCGTGGGCGTCATGGTCCCCAGCCTGGAACATCCTTTTTTTGCCAGGATAATGCGCTGTATCGAATACGAGCTGTCCCGGCATAATTACAAATGTATCGTCTGCAATACCATCGACATTGTAAACCGTCAGGTTGAATTTATGGAAATGTTGGAAGAGAATGTGGTGGACGGGCTCATCGCATGCGTTGATCCAATCCCAGGCTTTAACGGAAGAAACGGACGGGCAATCGTCAGCATGGATCGCTACTGGTCCGCAGATGTCCCACTGATCCGCTCGGATCACGAACAGGGAGGGCGGATTGCCGCGGAGGTATTTTTAAAGGGCGGCTGCCGGAAAATCATCCAGTTCTACGGCGGCTTTGATTGGGAAAAAAGCGCCAACATCCGCCACAAAGTAATGGAAATGGTACTCAGGGAAAACGGCTGTGAGGTTATTTCCGTAAATATGGAATGGGATGCCATGAGCTATTCCTACAACAAAAACATCATCCACAAATACTGGGACATCATCAAGGATACCGATGGATGTATGACAAATGACATCGGCGCCCTGAGCTGTCTGGCCGTGGCCAGGCAGATGGGGCTTGAGGTTCCCGGACAGTTCAAAATCATAGGCTATGACGGCACTGAAATCACCAATCTCACTTATCCGGAGCTGTCCGTTATCGAACAGGACTGCCCCGGCATCGCAAGGGAATGCGTAGATGCTGTGCTTTCTCTGATAGAAGGCAGGGAACCCGACACCTGCCTCCGCCTGGTTCCCGTCCATTGGCGCGGACGTGGAACAACGTAATTGTTCCACACAAGCAAACAATTAAAAGACTATTTTGGCATCCTGTCAAAATGGTCTTTTTTTATATTTCTTTTTATCTCCCACACTTTCTTTGTGATATATTCATAGTTAAAACGATTCATTTTTGTTGCTTTTATACGAAATGCTGACTAATTTCCAAAATACGGTTGACACGCCTATAAAAAGTGCTTATTATTCTAAACATGGAACCGTTCCATACGATTTGGTTAGGAGGATAAGCGATGAAAGTGGTGAACAAGAGTGGATTGTTTAAAACCAATGTTAAAAAGACATTAAAAGCATGGCAGCTGTATGTACTTCTCATACCCGCCCTGCTCTGGGCAGTTATTTTTGCCTATTACCCCATGTACGGGGTCGTCATTGCCTTTAAGGACTATAAAATCAGGGCAGGTATTCTCGGCAGTCCCTGGGCCGACCCCATACTTAAATACTTCCAGCAGTTTTTCAGTACAAGCATTGCCCTGAATGCTATCAAAAACACCATTGTTATCAGCCTGGAAAGCCTTGTTATCGCTTTCCCGATTCCGATTATCTTCGCACTGCTGCTGAATCAGATTCAGGGCAATCGGATTAAAAAGACAATTCAGACCATCAGCTATGCGCCCTACTTTATGTCAAACGTTGTAGTTGTGAGCATTATATCCGTCTTTTTTGCAGCAAACGGTGTTGTAAACAACCTGGTGACAAGCGCAGGCGGCAAAGAAACCCTGTTCACTTCTCTCCCGGAGTGGTTCCGTACCTTGTTTATCGGTTCCAACATCTGGCAGACCATGGGCTTTAACGCAGTTATCTTCATTGCGGCGCTGACCGCCATCAGCCCTGATTACTACGAGGCCGCCACAATAGACGGCGCTTCCAGATTCCAACGGATTCTGTATATCGATATTCCCATGATTCTGCCCACAATCATCCTGATGCTCATCCTGCAAATCGGCAATATCATGAATGTCGGCTATGAGAAAGCATACCTGATGCAGAACGGCTCCAATACCATCGTAAGCGAGCTGATATCCACCTATGTTTACAAGGTCGGCCTGCAGACGGCGCAGTACAGCTTCGCTACGGCCGTCGGCCTATTTAATTCCGTTGTTAACTTCATCATACTTGTAACCGCGAACTTTATAGCGAAAAAAGTAAGCGATATCAGTATTTTCTAAGAATGGGAGGAACCAGGATGAATAAGCAGGCATCAAAAAAGGCCGCGAACCCGGCCATTCATAAAACCAAAATGAAATTATCCGTAGGGGACAGGATTTTCAATATCGTCAACGCTGTAATCATGATAATCATCTGTCTGGTGATAGTGTACCCTATTTACTACGTGGTAATCGCCTCCATCACGGACCCGGTTATCGTAAATTCCGGGAAACCGCTGTTTTATCCGGTAAAGCTTTATCTAAACGGCTATAAAACCACTTTAAGCTATACCCCCCTGTGGACAGCCTATAAAAATACAATTACATATACCGTTGTCGGCACCATTGTTTCGTTGTTTGCCACAATCCCTGCCGGCTATGCCTTATCCCGAAAGGATCTCCCGGGGAGACGCGGCCTGATTTTTCTGTTTACCTTTACCATGTTTTTCAGCGGAGGAATCATTCCCCTCTACCTGACCATCAGGAATCTGGGAATCTATAACTCCATTTGGGCGATGGTGCTGCCCGTTGCCGTTTCCGCCTATAACCTGATCGTCTGCCGTTCCTTCTTTGAGGCCGGCGTTCCGGATGAGCTGCTGGAGGCTTCCAAGGTAGACGGGTGCTCGGATTTCACCTTTTTCTTCAAGATTGCAATCCCGCTCTCTTCCACCATCATCGCAGTTATGTGTCTGTTCTATGCAACAGCGATGTGGAACCAGTTCTTTAACGCGCTGATGTATCTGCAGGATGACAACAAGATGCCGCTGCAGGTTGTTCTGAGAAACCTGGTCCTCATGAACCAGGCAAACCAGATGGGCTCCTCGGGAGACGCCATGGTTACCAAGCAGAAGCTGGCGGAACAGCTGAAATACTGTATCGTCGTCGTATCCGCAGCACCGCTGCTGGTTGTATATCCATTCATCCAGAAGTATTTTGCAAAGGGCGTAACCATCGGCGCAGTCAAGGGATAATCCCGGTTAATCATATCTTTCCAAAACCAGGAAGATATATTTAATACAACAGTTACCAATTTTTCAATATTAAGGAGGAAAATACATGAAAAAGAAAATTGTTTCTTTACTGCTCACACTGACTATGGCGGCCGGGCTGATTTCCGGCTGCGGCAGCAGCTCCTCATCAGGCGCAGCCGGCACAGGCTCCGGAGGACAGACTGCTGAAAATATGGAAGAGGCTGTAGCAGCGGCTTCCTCAGCTGCAGACAGCGGCCTGACCAAGGAAGAACAGGAGGCTGTGGACGCTGGAATCCTGAACCTTGACGGCACGCTTCCTATCATCAAGGACCCGGCTGCCTTTGAGGAAAAATACGGCAAAATCTCCGCATTGATCGTTAACACGGCGGACAGAGTCGTACCGGTTGAGGATCTGGAAATGTGCAAGGTATGGTTCGAGGATACCGGTATTGAATTTGACTGGCAGGCGATTCCTTCCGAAGGTGCCCAGGAGAAAATAAATCTGATGCTTGCCTCCGGCGAAGAGCTTCCCGATGTATTCTGGAACTTCGGCGACGGAAAATCCGGCAATATCGTAGTTCAGTACGCAGATCAGGATATCTTCCTGCCGACGGAAGGGTTGATTAACGAATATATGCCCAACCTGAAAAAAATTCTGGACGACAGCGAAAATTACTGGTCCGAAATAACCGCTCCCGATGGCCATACCTACGGCTTCCCGTATATCGAGGAAATGTACGGTCTTGTCCTGACCGGCGGCCCCCTGCTGATTAACAAGACATGGCTGGATGAGGTAGGGAAGGAAGTTCCCACCACTGTTGACGAATGGGTTGACTGTCTGAAAGCTTTCCGCGATGGTGGAGATCTGAACGGAAACGGCGCTGCAGATGAAATTCCCATGGCTACCTGGTTCGGCGCTACCGACACCTTCGGTTCCTACAATATGTTCTACCGTTTTACCGGCGCTTTCGGATGCGCTGATTCCTACTGCGGCGGCAATGCCTATGCGGATCATTTAAGACTGATTGACGGCAAAGTAACTTTCACGGCCCAGGATGAAGCCTTCCGCAAAACCGCAGAATTTTTCAATATGCTTTATAACGAAGGCCTTATCTGGAACGGTTCCTTTGAAGCGGATGAAAGCGCTTCCTATAAATCCTCCCTGATTAAGGAGGATGTAGCCAGAATCGGATGCTTCGGCACCTGGACCGATCAGGAAATCACCAACCTGGATGTCCATGATGAATATGTTGCCATTCCCCGGCTGCAGGGTGAAGCAGGTATGACCGGTTTTGAAAATAACTATTCCGAGCTTCAGGATTCCTCCAATACCGCAATCACCACCACCTGCAAATTCCCTCATGTCATTGCCAAATTCGTGGATTATATGGTAGGTGATCCCGCCATATCCATCCAGTCCAACTGGGGTGCGGAAGGCTATAACTATGTAAAGGATGACAATGGTATTTTACGGACTCCGCTTGATGAGCAGGGAAGATATGTGGCTCAGACAGAATACACCAACTTCGGCGAAGCACGCGTTAACTCCACCACCTGCCGCGGTTCCATGATCGTTCTGGATGAGTACTATGAAACAGTTGCAGGCTATGCCTATGACGCCGTACAGCTTCTGGAAAACCAGAAAACCAACGGCAAGGAAGACATTATGGCGGAAAACGACACAATTCCCCGTGTTATGATGACCACCGATGAATTATCACGGCTCGCCCAGATTCAGCCCACCATCTCCGATATCGTTGACCGTTATATCAATCAGTGGGTAACAGGCGGCGTGACGGACGACAACTGGAACGCATACCTTGGCGAACTGCAGTCCGCAGGCGTTGAGGAGCTGGTTTCCATCTATCAGTCCGCAGTTGACAGAAGCAGTAAATAAGACGGACATTGTAAACCGTTTATACCATGCTTTACAATCGTCTGAAAATAAGAAAAAGGAGATAATCTGAACAGATGCAAACAAAAAACAAATATAAACCTGTAGTTCATTTTACACCTCCGGCAAACTGGATGAATGATCCCAACGGCATGGTATATGTAAACGGCCGATACCATCTGTTTTACCAGTATTATCCGGCGGCCCCCAACTGGGGGCCTATGCACTGGGGCCATGCGGTTTCTGAGGATCTGCTCCATTGGGAGCACCTTCCCGTTGCCCTCTACCCCGATGAACTCGGATGTATTTTTTCAGGCTCCTGCGTGCTTGACAGGGCGAATGTTTCCGGCCTGGGAAGTATTGAAAACCCACCTCTGATAGCAGTTTATACCAACCATCGCATTTCAGATCACCTGGAACAGCAAAGCATTGCTTACAGCCTTGACTATGAGCATTTTGAAAAATATTATGAAAACCCCGTGATTCCCAACAAGGGCAAACCGGACTTCCGCGATCCTAAGGTTTTCTTTAATCCGGTAAAAAACTGTTACAGCCTGGTGCTTGCTGCCGGAAGCAAGGTGGAATTCTACAGTTCAGAAAATCTGAAGGACTGGGAAAAAACAGGGGATTTTGAGGCCGGCGTCCATGGACTTGGAGGCATTTGCGAATGCCCGGACTGCTTCCCTCTCATGACTGAGGATGGGGAAAAATGGATTCTGATCATCAGTATGATACTGCCGCCTGAGCAGGCAGGCAAGGATAAGGACTGTTTCCACAGAATGTCCCATATCACCCAGTATTACGTGGGAACCTTTGATGGAAACACCTTCCATGACACGGAATGCTCCGCCCTTCCCCTTCTGCCGGATTACGGAACGGATAATTATGCGGCGGTTACCTTCCAGAACCTGGAGGAAAAGGTGATGCTGGGCTGGGCGGATAACTGGGATTACGCCGCCCAGGCCCCCACCGATGCCGACGGCTTCCGGGGCCAGATGACTCTCGCCAGGCAGATGAAGCTTGTAAAGACAGCACAGGGCTACCGGCTTGCCTTTTCCTTCCCAGGACTGGATTCCCTGAAAGCCTCCGCCTTCCCGCTGTTTCCGGGAGACAACAGACTGCATACGCAGACCTTCGGCTTAAAGACCACCGTCAACGGCCCCGGAAAAATCACATTCCGAAACAGCACAGGGGAATCCGTGGAAATTGAAGTCACGGAGGAGGAAATCATCGTTGACAGACGCCACGGCGGGCAAACAGGCTTCCAGAAGGACTATGACAGCGACTGCTATGGCATAAACCGCGCCCCCAGGCTTTGTCAAAACACCTCCATCATGGAAATCGTCTTCGACAGATGTATCCTGGAGGTTCTTGCGGATGACGGAATGACTCCTTTTACCGTCAGCGTTTTTCCTGTACACCCCTATGAAAAGATATGTGTCACAGGAGAATTCAGCGCGGACTTTTACCAAATTCAATAATAACTATCATTCGTATCGCTTATCCCAAAGCCCCGGTACTGTTCACCCAGCCGGGGCTTTGGCCTGTTTAAAAATCCCGGTTCAGGGCTTCCATGGCTTATAATCCGCAGTTTTCATATAATAGCAGCAACCATCCTGTCCGCTCAGACGCCGTCCGGCTCCACACCGTTACGCATGCTTTCATCTGCCTGCACAGCAAAAAGCGCGCGGGAATAATGGAGCCTGAGCCCGGTATTCTCCAGTACTGCATCTGCCGAAAAATCCGTACAGGCGGCCCCTCCGCCAGTCGTGCTTCCCAGGATCCTTCCCAGATGATTTTCCTTAAACACCGCCGCAAAATGGCCGCTGGTTGAAAAGCAGCCGCCATCTGTAAGAAGCGTTATATCCCCTTTGAAGCAGTTCTCCTTCGGCAGGATATTACCGCCCATTTCTGAAAGGCCGCATACCTCCGGAAGTTTTGTATCCCTGGTGAAGTAAGGGATTTCCCGCTCTGTCAGGTAAGACAAAAGCTCCCTCGCCATACCCGGATACCCGCCGAAATTCCCCCGCAAATCAATGGTCAGGCGGTCAGCCCCCGCTTCTCTCAATTCTGCAAAAAATCCTGCAAGAAACTGCTCAAAACTCTGCTCTCCTTCCGAAAATACCCTAATCACCAGAAATGCCTCTTTTCCTTCCCTTCCGCATTCGTAGGGCGCAATATTTTCAGGCGCATGAAGCTGCCAGGCGGCAGTATTATGCCGGGGAATATATTTTCCTTCTATTGTTATAATGTCCCTTGTTTTATCCCCTCTGAGCACCTCCGTCCGAAATACGCCGGATTTATCTGCAAACTCATAATATTCATAGCCGAAATGCTTCCCCGCAAGATACCAGGCCAGCGCAGGATTGCTTCCGTCATGGCTGATATTCCTTTCCAGGCTTGATAAAATATCCTCCGCACTCCTGCCGTTAATCCCCAGGATTCTGTCTCCCTCATACAATCCATATTCCGGGCTGTCCTGCCGTACCAGGAGCTTTCCGCTGTCAATGATTACTTCCACAGGGAAGTACAGAGCCGTCTCCTTTCTTGCTTCTATCAAAGCTGTTGAAACAGCCAGGTTCGTATGGCCGCATCCTGCCGCTGTCACACATGGATTTACAAGATAGTAAAACTCCTCCTCCGTCATCCCATCCCTGATCCCGGCTTCCGCCTGCTCAAATTCCGCCAGGACTTTATTCCTGTCCGTAAATGCCAGCGGATGTTCTTCGCAAATACATCTTTTTAATAACTTAAAATCCTGCTGCAGTTCTTCTTTTGAATATCTTTTCATCTTTTTCTGATTTCCTTTAGTTTGTTTTCTTTCAGTTTGATTTTCTCACAATTTGTCTCCGTTCAGGTCCCTCCCGTTCAGAAGTACATATAACAATGTATCATAAAACTGTATTTTAAGAAATGTATTTATAACTTCCAAAGTATGATATAATTTTCCCATTGCACGGGAACCGGCACAAGCCGGAATTATAGCTGTAGAGGTGGTAAAGAATATGTCTTTTTCCGAATTTATACATGCCTGTGACAGGAATGATAATGTCCGCATCAGCCATGTCATTTGTTCCTCCGGGGATTCCATATTGGCCGAATATGTGAAACCTCCTTACAGAATGAATACCCTGAGGCTCTTTTTTTCCATGACAAAAACCTTCGCCTCCCTCGCCATAGGAATCGCCGAGGATTTGGGCCTGCTTACTATTGATGATTACATAATTAAATATTTTCCTAAGGATTTGCCACAACTGCCCGATAAGAATTTATGCAGGATAAAAATCCGCCACTTACTTACCATGTCCAGCGGCATCCATGATAACACCTATGCCGGACTGTACGCACAAAGCAACTGGATAAAAGCGTTTTTAAAGCAGGAATTCCCGCATGAACCGGGGATCTATTACCGCTACAGCACGCACAGCTCCCATATGCTGTCAGCTATCATAACGAAGGTTTCTTCCCTGTCGCTGGAAGAATTTCTGAACAAATATTTATTTCATCCTATGGGAATTTATGAAGCGCAGTGGGAGCAGTCTCCCGAACATCTGACGGCCGGAGGCATGGGCTTAAGCCTCTATCCTCATTCCCTTGTAAAAATTTCGCAGCTGCTCTTAAACAAAGGTGTCTATCATGGCAAAAGACTGATTTCACAAGATTATCTTGAATCAGCGACGAGACAGCAGATCGTTAAGCAGGATGATGTCAATCGGCCGGACAATCACTTTTGCGGAGCGGGATACGGCTTTCAGTTCCATATAAGCAGGGGTGGTTTTTACCGGTTTGACGGAGCGTTTGGGCAGTTGTGCCTGATATGTCCGTCCAAAAATTTATCGGTAACCGTTTTCTCTGAGAATTCTAAAATGGAAGCGCTGCTTTCCCTTGTTTATGAGTACTTGCTTGAGGAACCTTTCACCTGCGGTGAATTTGATGCCGGGCAGGAAATGTCCGGTGAGGCAAAAAACAGTACGGCTGAAATTCCCCTCCGGAAGTATCAGCTGTCCCAAAATGGCCTGGATTTGGAAAGTATTGAATTTATCCGTAAAAACGGAGCTTACAGCCTGATTCTCTGTGAAAAGGAGCATACAAATATCATTGATTTTTCTTTTTCCGGGGAAAAACAGGGGCAGATTTATTTTATTAAGGATTTGCAAAAGCATTGGCAGAAATATGTCTGCATCGCAACATTTGATCAGGTTCTGAAGCTTAAGGTATTTCTGATTGAAACACCTTATATTGTTGATTACAGCTTTATTTTTTCCGGTAAGGAAGTGCTGCTTGAATTTTCAATTAATGTAAGCTTTACGTTGCAAAATCAAACAATTCGGGGCTTTGCCATGCCCGACGGATTATTTTCAGAAGGGAGAAGCATATAGCATAAGCGGCGACTTGAAAATGAAAAAGCCTGATCCACGGATTTTTCAGCTTACTTTGGAAAAGCTTGGATGCCCGCCTGAGGAATGTGTTTATATTGATGACAGAAGATATAACCTGGAGGCGGCACAGGCGCTTGGCATGGATACCGTATTATTTAACAGCAGAAATGTGCCCTATGGCGGGAAAGCAGTTACGGGATTCGGGGAACTTGCGGATATGCTGGCAGGCCGTTGAAAATAACATGAACCATAATATTATGAAAAGCAGCAATCATCAACTAAGGATCTCCTTTCAATGATTGCTGCTTTTTCCTCATTATTCTTTATCCTGCCAAAGGGAAGCATCCTGCAACCTTTCAGCCATCCGAATGGTTACAGTTATTTCACCTTCCGCGCCAGCATCTGGGCCTTCACACACAGCTCCGCCGCTTTCAGGGCATGGTCCTGGGTCATGGCATTCTCCGTCCGGTTGATACAGTCCAGAATCAGCTGTCCGAAATACGGAAACCCTACCTGGCCGCTCACATTGATGTAATGCTCTCCGTCCTTATCCGCCCAGAAAACATGATCCCCTTTTTCTTCCTTTGCCAAATCCACATATTTACGCAGTTCAATGTAGCCTTCCGTTCCCAGAATGAAGGTCCGGCCGTCTCCCCAGGTGGAAAGCCCGTCGGGCGTAAACCAGTCCACCCTGAAATAGCCCATGGCTCCGTTGTTTCCCACCAGCGTGGCGTCTCCGAAATCATCCAGCTCCGGATATTCCGGATGGTTGTAATTGCCGATTTCACTGTTTACGATGGTTGCGTCCGTGGCCCCTGTATAATAGAGAAACTGTTCAATCTGATGGCTGCCGATATCGCACAGGATTCCGCCGTATTTCTCCTTTTCAAAAAACCAGGCGGGACGGGAGGGGGCATTCAGGCGGTGAGGGCCCATCCCCAGCACCTGGATTACCTTGCCGATGGCTCCCTGCCTGATCAGCTCGCCTGCATAAACGGCGCTTTCCACCTGAAGCCGTTCGCTGTAGCTTACCATGTATTTTTTACCGGTCTCTTCCACAGTTTTCTTTACCATATCCAGCTGTTCCAGCGTAGTCAGCGGCGCTTTATCCACGAAATAATCCTTGCCGGCCTTCATCACGCGCACGCCAAGGGCAGCCCGCTCCGACGTGATACAGGCGGATGCCACCAGCTTCACTTCCGGGTCGGAAAGCACCTGTTCTTCGCTCTCCGCCCTCCTGGCAGCTTCCTGCGGGTAAGCCTTAAGGAAGGCTTCCACCTTGGCAGGATCCGGATCGTATACCCATTTCAGCGAAGCACCCGCTTCCAACAGACCGTTGGTCATCCCGTAAATATGCCCGTGATCCAGCCCTACGGCCGCAATCATAAATTCTCCTTTTTCCACCACCGGGTTTGGCTTTCCCTTAGGTGCATAGTTCATACCATCTCTTTTATCCATCTTTGCTCCCCTTTGCTCGCTGCATCATATTTTATTTTTTAAATCAAAGACCCCGCTGCAAGCAACGGGGTATCAAACTTGCAGCGCTGCAGAGCAGCGGGGTATTTGACCCTCGCGGCAGTCACCAAATATCCATGCAAGCATGGATACTTGGCTCGTTGCTCGCGGGAATAACGGTTTTAAGTCACTTTTCCCTATTTCTGATTATAATTTCCCACCGAAATCTCTTCCGGTGCAAAATTTTCCACACTGGCGGACTTTTCATAGAAATGGGCCGCATTTTTCAGGAGCCCTTCCATCGTATAATATTCGTCCTCCGATGCAATCGGCAGAGTTACCGTGCGTTTCTGGAATCCAGCTTTATAGATTGCCGTGATCAGCTCCACCGTTTTCCTGCCGTCTTCTCCGGTAATGAAAGGGCGGGTATGTGTTTCCAGGGCTGTAAGGACATTTTCGATTTCTCCGGTATGCCCCTCATAGAGCAGATCTGGCAGGGCGGCATAGGTATCCTTCAGCTTCTGCATCAGCTCCTGGTTATGCCCCGGCACCGGGAAACCATTGGCCTGCGTGACCTCCGCCACACAGGACCATGGCGCCGCCAGCTTCGCCTTCTCACACTGCAGCACAATCCCCTGCTCCTCGCCGTGGTGAACCACGGAGCTTGTGACTTCCGCCACAGAACCATCCGCGTAACGGAGGGCGGCAAAGGAAAGATCCTCCACCTCTGAATTATCATGCATTACATTGGCAAGCACCGAGGTCACTTCTGTGGGAAGGCCTCCCTGAATCCAGTTGATCATATCGATATGGTGCACTGCATGGTTCAGTGTCGGGCCGCCGCCCTCTTTTTCCCAGGTTCCCCGCCACCACAGATCATAGTAGCAATGCCCCCTCCACCACAGGGAATTTACATGGGCGCACCGTATCTTACCGGCCAGCCCGCTGTCCGCCGTCTTTTTCAGCTTGTAAATGCTGTTCCTGAAACGGTTCTGGGCCACCACTCCCATGGTTACTCCGTTCCTTTTTTCCGCTTCCAGCATGGCGTCGCATTCCTTTAAGCTGGGCGCCATAGGCTTTTCCACCAGCACATTACAGCCTACATCCATGCAGTGTACTGCGATTTCCGCATGGCTGGAGGGCGGCGTACAGATATGTACAAGATCTATTTTCAATCCGGATTCCAGCAGCTTCTCATGGCTGTCAAAAATCTGTGCCCCTTCCAAATGATATTTTTTCCTGGCGGCCTCCGCCTTTTCCGGATAGATATCAACCAGCGCCGCGATGCGGCACCTTTCCGGAAATGTGAGCAGTCCCTCAATGTGACTTCCTGAAATGTTTCCCGTCCCTATCACTGCTGCCTGTATCATTGCATATTTCCTCCTTCCGTTCTGCACGGATGTTTCATTCCGGCCGGTTTTGCGGCACGGGCATTTTCCCTACGGCGCTGCGTTCTCTGTACAAGGCTGAACCGTTACCCCATTCGTCCAATTAAATCGCTCCGCGATGGGCCTTTTATTACTTATTTTCTGTTTTTCTAAACGTATCGTAGCATATGGCGCAAGTGAATTCTTTGCGTGTTTTGTCTTAAAACATGCGTTTATTGTGTTATTAAATACAAGTCTAATACACATAAAGGAAAAATGGGAACCGCTTATTTACAAGAGATATGAAAGAGATTATATTAGATATTGGTCATCACCTGTAATAGTTCAGGCAGGTTTGCGCATTCACTGCGCAAACCGTGAGAATACGTGGTGGCAGTGCCCCTCGCCGAAGGCGACTTTTAATGAGCGGATGCAGTAACAGTTTGGCCGAAGGCCGAATTATTACCATCACCCTTCCTGCAAGGAGCGCAAAACAGGAACTTAGGAGGGATAAAAATGCAGCTTATTCTAAACAGTATTTCAACAGCGGCGGTAAATCTGCTTGTCTTTTCCGCCATACCATTTCTTTGGTGGTTTTTCAGGCACAGGAAGGAAACCTCTTTTTTCCGTTGGCTGGGCTTTATCAAGCCGAAGCTGAACGGCAAATGGTGGACGCTTGTGGTTTTTTCCATTATTTACTATTTCTTTTACACCTTTGATTTTACCAGATGGATCCCGCAGGAAACCATGGATTACCTGGAAAACAGCGGTTCTGTTTCCGTAAATGCCTTTGCCGGGATCGGCGCTGCAGCCATATTGCCGGCTCTTATTGAAAATTTCATTGCCAACGGCGTGGCGGAGGAAATTCTCTACCGCGGTTTCCTATGCAAACTGTTTTGCCATAAGCTGGGGACCGTAAAGGGCATTCTCCTGCAGGCGGCGCTGTTCGGCCTGATGCATAACGCATTATATCTGCTGGCCGGGCTGCAGGTGGGTCTGTGGTATCATACGCTGATGTTCCTGTTCACCGGCATGGCGGCGCTGCTGCTGGGCTGGCTGAATGAAAAAATCTATAATGGTTCCATCCTCCCCAGTATCCTGCTGCATGGCGCCGGGAATTTTATCAGTTCCATGCTGACGGCATTCAGCTTTTTATGATGCAATTGTCCTCCGGCCGCCGCCCTGCGGCAGCTTAAGAAAAAAGCTTTCCTGGAAAACCGGATCCTTCCCAGCCCTGAACGTGCCGATACTGCGGCCTTCAGGCGCTGTAAAAGAATCTTTTCGCAACAGTCCAGTCCGTACAGCCGGACCGTTATCGTTTATTTTCCAAGAAAGCTCTTTTAATAATCAAATATCCATGCAAGCATGGCTACTTGGCTCGTTGCACGCGGGAATAATGTCCCGGAGAAACCCCGGTCATTTTCTTAAAGGTCCGGATAAAATTATTGTAGTCATTAAAGCCTGACAGATAACAGGTCTCCGTCACCGATTTGCCGTCCAGAAGGTGCTGCTTTGCCGCCGCAATCTTTTTAATCAGAATGTACTGATATAAGGTGCTGCCCGTCTGCTGCCGGAACAGATGGCTCAGATAATATCTGTCGATGGAAAAACAGGCTGCAATGCTTTGCAGCGACAGCTCCGGCGAAAGATTGGCATCGATATAATCCATGACCGCACCGATTGTTTTATCTGCCGCCGCTGGCTGTTCCTGCTTAAAATCCCGGTAAAGGGAATTGACGTATACCAGCAGCTCGGCCAGGCAGGCGGTCATGAGCACATCCGAGTCTTTAACGA
>OATK01000631.1_pt1 | contig 29573 bp, 25 predicted proteins | sample 1516611 | NCBI WGS metagenome assembly OATK01 (sample SAMEA2579947, study PRJEB22360) | human gut metagenome | biome: human gut; feature: human-associated habitat; material: faeces | place: Denmark | collected 2008/2010 | reverse complement strand
CAACAACCGGAGTTTTCTAAAACCAATCTGCTAATTTTCAATATGTTTCCACGCCAAATAGATGTCAAAACGCAAAAAAGACCCAGAGGGTCTTTTTTATGCGGATAACAGGACTTGAACCTGCACGGGATTCCCCACTAGAACCTAAATCTAGCGCGTCTGCCAATTCCGCCATATCCGCAAGCAAACACAATTATAGCAAACCTACCACCATCGTGTCAATGCTTTTTACTCAATCTCCAAAAATCGTTTGATTTTTTTCATCTTTTCCTTCGTCATGCGGTAGCCATGCCAGTAGCATGCTTCCAGTTTCTGGATATTCCCCTCGAAGCTGTTAAGAAGATGATTCGGGCGGATAATCATGATTCTGCCTTCGCGTTCCCATTGCTCGCATTTTTTGATCAGTTCGTTGTAGCGGTCCGGGCGGCTGAGGATCAGGTCGCGCACTTTCGGGTATTTACGGGCAAGAAGTCTGGCTCCCATTTTGTCATATTTTCCAAATTTTTTCACGTAGCCTTTCGGCTGGGTCAGTACCACAAGCAGTTTGTCACAGCCATCTTCCATCGCCTTTTCAACCGGGATAATGCTTGACAATCCGCCATCGTAATACTTCGTGCCATTCACATCGATTGCCGGGAAAAAGAGCGGAAGCGCGCAAGTCGCCCGCAGCATACTGTACTTTTCATCCATGTCCATTGCATTCAAAAACTCCGCTTCCCCCGTCTTTGCATTTGTTACACCAACTTTGCAGGTTCCTTCGTAAGAGAAAAATGTTTCCTTATCAAAAGGAACCAATTTGTCCGGAATCTCACCAAAGACAAAATCCAGTCCAAAAAGACTCTTCTGTTTGCGGTAATTTCCAGGTCCCATGTAACGTTTGTCATTGCGGTATTTTGTAATAATATCAAGATTTCTTCCCTTTTGTTTCGATATATAAGATACCCCGTCTGCGATGCCGGCAGAAACACCAATGCAATACGGCAGCATAATGTCTTCCGTGAGCAGTGCATCCATCACACCGGAACTAAATATCGGGCGAAATGTTCCGCCTTCCAAAACCAATCCATTCATAAGCCAAACCTCCATTTCCATACATTTAGATCCTAATAGGGCTCCCCTCCCCAATATGAGCATTTTTAGCCTTGTCAAAGGCGAGAAAGAACACGAAGTGTTCGAAATGCGAATGTCTGGGGCGGGGTGTCCTGTATAGTTACGTTTCAAACAAACCTTTTGCTACCTTGAGAGTACCACATTTTGCTTTGCATGTCAACACGAACATTGCAACATGTAGTTTTTAAAACCACTTCTCCGTCTCATCGTCACTAAAACAACCGAAACCCACCGAAATTTTGGCCATCCACCTCATAGTTCAACGATTTAGGATCCCCTTCTCCTCACATCCGCAGTTCAAAAACAAAACAGGCCACATTTTCTCTACGTTCAGAGCAAATGCAGCCTGCTTTTCCTGTTGTATTTCTTCTATAATAATGAATTCTTGTTGATAATTTGCTTTCTTTCGCACGCATCCTCTTTCCGAATGCCTCTGTTTTTTCGCTTAGCAGTAGGAGTTAAAAAACATTCCGGTGTAAATCGACTGTGCGTAAGCATATCCCACGTCATTGCGGTGAAGATGGGCATAACTGTAAACCTTTTTGTCTACATACTCCATCGGATTCATACTCATGTAATCACACTTTTCCTTCAACTTTTGCAAAAAGTCACTTGGCACCGAGTCCATTCCTTCCACTTTGCGGGAAAGAAATCCTGATTCGTCTACGGCAATTCCGTTGGAAATCAGTTCATCCGAGCACTCCTCAACCAATTTTCTCAGCTCGCATCCCGGACGAGATGGCTTATTCTTCAACTCACCATACTCATCACTGCGGCTCAATAACTTGTTGTAGAGCTGCAATGTCGTCTCCAGTGCCTCTCCCTGCTGATCCGAATCCAATGCAAGCGAAGCCGCTTCCCCTAATTCCATCGACGTCGACTTAACGTCAAGCGCATAATCACTTGTGTCTTTGGACAATGAAATCATCGCCAGCGGATTCGCATTGTTCAGTGCGACGATACTTTTGTATTTATTTTTCAATTCGCGGCGGTTGTGTACATTTGTCTTAGGATTCACTTTTGGAATAAAGCCGCCGGCATAGTAATTATAAGCCTCTACCATAGGACCATCCCCTTCTCTTTCCTTGCAATCCCGGTACTTCAATTCTAGTATACACTAATTTTTTCCATTCGGCAACGATATTATACAAAAATTTTATATAAATTCCCATCCTTTTTTGTTGATTTTTTGTTCATTATGCTTTAAAATAGAATTACTAACTTTGATATTTTTTTATCATAATAAATGAAAGGATGGTATTAGAAAAATGAGTAATATGCCAAAAATGAAAATTGGAATCGTTGCAGTAAGCCGTGACTGCTTCCCAGAGTCACTTTCTGTAAACAGAAGAAAAGCCCTTGTAGAGGCTTATGCAAAAAAATATGATGCAGCAGACATCTATGAATGTCCAATCTGTATCGTTGAGAGCGAAATTCACATGGTTCAGGCTTTGGAAGACATCAAAAAAGCCGGATGTAACGCACTTTGCGTATACCTTGGAAACTTCGGACCTGAGATTTCCGAGACACTTCTTGCAAAACATTTTGAAGGACCTAAGATGTTCGTTGCTGCAGCAGAGGAATCCGGAAACAGCTTGATGGACGGTCGTGGAGATGCTTACTGTGGTATGCTTAACGCAAGCTACAACTTAAAACTCCGCAATGTAAAAGCTTACATCCCTGAGTATCCGGTTGGAACTGCTGAGGATTGTGCAGACATGATCCATGAGTTCGTACCAATTGCTCGTGCCGTATATGCATTGAACAACTTGAAGATCATCAGCTTTGGACCACGTCCATTGAACTTCCTTGCTTGTAATGCACCAATCAAACCACTTTACAACCTTGGTGTAGAGATCGAAGAGAACTCCGAGCTTGACTTGTTCGAAGCATTCAACAAACATGAAGGTGACGCTCGTATTCCTGACGTTGTAAAAGAAATGGAAGCAGAGCTTGGCGCTGGTAATAAAAAACCTGAAATCCTTGCAAAACTTGCTCAGTATGAGTTGACACTGCTTGACTGGGTTGAAGATCACAAAGGATATCGTGAATTCGTAGCAATCGCCGGTAAATGCTGGCCTGCATTCCAGACACAGTTTGGTTTCGTACCTTGCTACGTAAACAGCCGTTTGACAGCAAAAGGTATTCCGGTATCTTGTGAAGTAGATATCTACGGTGCACTTTCCGAGTTCATCGGAACTGTTGTAAGTGAAGATACAGTAACTCTTCTCGACATCAACAACTCCGTACCTCAGGATCTGTACGACGAGGACATCAAAGGAAAATATGCAAACTACACATTGAAAGATACATTCATGGGATTCCACTGCGGAAATACAGCTTCGAGTAAGCTTTCCTTCTGCGAGATGAAATACCAGAAGATCATGGCTCGTTCTCTTCCTATCGAAGTTACAAACGGAACTCTCGAAGGAGACATCGTTCCTGGAGATATCACCTTCTTCCGTCTTCAGAGTACAGCAGATGCTAACCTTCGTGCTTACATTGCACACGGTGAAGTTCTTCCTGTTGCTACACGTAGTTTCGGTGCCATCGGTATCTTCGCTATTCCTGAGATGGGACGCTTCTATCGCCATGTATTGATCGAGAAGAACTTCCCTCATCATGGTGCTGTTGCATTCGGACACTTTGGAAAAGCATTGTACGAAGTATTCAAGTACATCGGTGTTGATGTAGATGAGATCGGATACAACCAGCCGGCAGGCGTTCGTTATCCTACAGAGAACCCATTTGCATAATTCATAATTGATATAATGTTATCAACAACTAGCGACCCGGCCACGAGTCGCTAGTACTGTTATTAAATTTAAAGTAAAGGAGACTATTTCATGTATTACATAGGTGTAGACCTTGGTACCTCTGCCGTAAAACTTCTTCTCATGGAAGCAGATGGTTCCATCAAAAATATCGTTTCAAAAGAATATCCACTTTCCTTCCCAAATCCGGGCTGGTCTGAGCAGAAACCGGAAGACTGGTGGAATGCTGTAGTTGCCGGAATCAAGGAACTGACAGACGGCTTTGAAAAAGACAAAGTAGCCGGCATCAGCTTTGGTGGACAGATGCACGGACTTGTTATCCTCGACAGCGAGGACAATGTAATCCGCCCTGCTATTCTTTGGAACGACGGACGTACAACCAAAGAGACCAATTACTTAAATAACGTAATTGGAAAAGACAAATTGTCACAGTATACCGCAAACATCGCATTTGCCGGCTTTACTGCTCCAAAAATCCTTTGGGTAAAAGAAAATGAACCGGAAAACTTCAAAAAGATCGCTAAGATCATGCTTCCAAAAGACTATATCGCTTACAAGATGACAGGTGTTCACAGCTGTGATTACTCTGACGCTTCCGGTATGCTTTTGATGGATGTTAAGAACAAATGTTGGTCCAAGGAAATGATGGAAATCTGCGATGTCAAAGAAGAACAGCTTCCAAAACTTTATGAAAGTTTTGAAGTAACCGGAAATCTGACCGAATCTGCTGCTGCAGAACTTGGTCTTACCACAAATTGTAAAATTGCTGCCGGCGCCGGCGACAATGCTGCTGCCGCTGTCGGAACAGGAACAGTAGGCGATGGTGGATGTAACATTTCTCTCGGAACTTCCGGAACTATCTTCATTTCCAGCAAAGAATTTGGTGTCGATAAATTCAACGCCCTTCATTCTTTTGCACATGCTGACGGAAATTACCATTTGATGGGATGTATGTTGAGTGCCGCTTCCTGTAACAAATGGTGGATGGACGAGATCATCGGAACCAAGGATTATCCTGCTGAGCAGAAACCGATCACCGATGACAAACTCGGTGAAAACAATGTATACTATCTTCCATACCTGATGGGTGAACGTTCTCCTCACAACAATCCGGATGCACGTGCTCTCTTCATCGGTATGTCCATGGATACGACAAGAGCCGATATGACACAGGCTGTTCTGGAAGGTGTTGCCTTTGCGATCCGTGATTCTTTCGAAGTAGCAAGAGATCTCGGAATCAATATCACAGAAACTAAAATCTGTGGTGGTGGAGCAAAGAGCCCTCTCTGGAGAAAGATCGTAGCTAACGTTCTGAACATTAAAGTAAATATCATCGAAAGCGAAGAAGGCCCTGGTCTCGGCGGTGCAATGCTCGCTGCTGTCGCTTGTGGTGAATATGCTTCCGTAGAAGAAGCTGCAGCAAAGATCGTAAAAGTAATCGACTCGGTAGAGCCGGATGCTGCTTTGGCAGAAAAATACGACAAGAAATATGCAAAATTCAAACAAATCTATCCAACTGTGAAAGATTTGTATGACACATTGAAAGCGTAACTTATACATTAGTAAGAAAATCACTCCCTTTTCCCGGTTGAATGGGGAGTGGTTCTCTTTCTTAACACATATCAGGGAGGTATGTCTATGAAAAAGTTGAAAAAAGCCGCTGTACTCACATTGATTGCATCATTGGTACTCAGCATCTCAGCACAGGGAAATAAGACCACGATTACGGCAAAGAAATCATCGGCAAATGTACGCACTGTAAAATTTAAGGGAACAGGAAAACGATTAAAACTCCAGAAAGGAAAAAAATACCAATTAAAACCGGTCGTTGCTGTTACTCCAAACAAAAAGAAATATCGGACGGTAACGTATACAACTTCGAACAAAAAAGTAGTATCTGTTTCAAAAAAAGGGCTTCTGAAGGGACTAAAAAAAGGAACTGCCACAATCCGTGCAGTGTCCAAGGTAAATCCAAAGAAAAAGGCAAGCATCCGTGTTATCGTAACTCAAGATGTGCTGGTTCGAAAGATTGTCCTCAACCGCACCAAACTTACCGTTTGCGAATCGGAAGAAGATGACATTATACTGACAATCAAACAAATTTTACCAAAGAATGCCAAAGATAAAGACGTGACCTGGGAAAGTGATGATGAAGATGTTGTCGATGTCGATGACGACGGAGAACTTTCCATTGGCGATCCGGGCACCGCAACCATCTACGTAACCGCTGACGACGAAGGTGGCGCGTATGCTACATGCGACGTAACCGTCACAGAAGATACTTCTTTGTCTGACCATGATGACGATGATGATGACGATGATGACGACGATAATGACTAGTAATCTAGAAGCAAAAGGGGAACTTGAAAATGTCAAATAAATACAAACGAAAACTTCAAAAAAGAGAAACCAAGCTGTGGCAGGATATCATCCTGCTGCTGCCAGTTTTGTTTGGACTGTGTATCGTACCAATGATCGTACTTACACATGATTATACAATTGATTTTACACAATTTGAATGGTTTAACAAAATGCCATCCACGGGTCAGATTGACTCTTTTGGATATTCAAAAAGTGTCGCTCTAACCATCGTTGGCATTGCTACCGTGTTCTTTTTTTGCTATTATTATTGGAAGCAAATAAACAAGTATCACATGACTTCCACAGCCTTTTTTGCCAATATAGACAAAAAAATCGCCATTCTTTTGGGGATTCATCTTATCATGGTGATTATTTCTTCTGTGACAAGCAAATATTCCGAATTGGCTTATAGCGGTGGCGGATACACACAATGGCAGACTATGTGGGTACTTCTTGCATATGGAATCCTTTTTTTCTATACCTATGCTTGGGTAACCTCTGCACGCAAAATTAACATCCTTATTTATGGACTGATCATTCATACTGCACTTATGTCATTTATCGGATTTATGCAGTCCATTGACCAAAATCCTCTTTTATGGGACTGGGTGCAAAAAATCATTACAAAATACAGTACTTTAACCGGAATTTCATTTAAAGCCGGATACTCCAGTGTAGTCATGACATTTCCAAATCCAAACTACACCGGAACCTACATTGCATTAACCTTGCCGATCGTAGTTATGTTTATCTTTTTAAAGGTATCTGACAAAAAATGGATCTCTGTTTCCTGTAAATTGATCGGAGTCCTGATTGCTGCCGGATTTATAAAATCACTGATCGGTTCCGGTTCTACTGCAGCCGGTATGACGCTTGCCTTTGTCAGTGTAGTTGTTATTGTCCTGCTCATTATCAATTACTTCGATCCCCAAAACAAGATATGGTGGATCTCATTGGCAGGCATACTTATTTTAGGGATTGTCAGCATTTTTGCCATTCTTCAGACGAATTATGCAAAAACGGCGATAGAAAAATTGAAAAACGGCTCTGTAGATACTCGTAATTTGATTTCCATTGTAAATGAAACACCGACACGTTTAAAAGTCAATTTCCGAAATGGTGAATCTTTTGATCTGGATATAACTATTCCGGAAGAATCAAATGCCACTTTTACGATCACAGATTCCTCCGGGAAAAATATACCGCTAACCTATGATAACGGCCTGGAGTTATATACTCCAAATGATCCCCGTTTCAATATGCTTACCTTGGAGTCCAAGCGCTATGCAATGGACACCGGCATTCACGATGCTTTTACTCTGTGTGATACACCGAATCAAATTTCCTTTACTTTTGTTTACGATAATAATGAATGGAAATATTATACGCCTTATGGTAAATTGATCAAATTGAAGGAAGTTGAACACTTTGGTTTTAAAAATTCCGAAAACATAGCAAACCGCCGTGGATATATCTGGTCACGAACCATTCCATTAATGAAAACTTATTGGTTCAAAGGAATCGGACCAAATGCCTTCATTATCGCCTTTCCAAATGCAGATTTTGTCGGTTCGAAACGTGTAGGCGGAAGTACGCTTTTGGTAGATAAACCACATAATACCTTTTTGCAGACATATATACAGACCGGTGGAATCTCTGCCATCTCCTATGCTGCATTATGTATTATTTACATGCTTCAATCCCTTCGCTTGCTATGGCGAAAAAAACTGACGAATAATTTGTCCAAAATTGCTTTTGGTTTATTTACGGCATCACTTTCTTACACCATTGTAGGTCTTACTAATGATGCTATCGTCGGGGTACAATCCTCTTATTGGATTTTACTTGGATTGGGCTTTGCCGTAAACCGTATGTTGAAAATTCAAAAAAGTGAAACCGTATAAAGATCAGGAGGCTGTTTTGCGAAATTACGATCCTTATAAAAAAACGATATTATTTATTTTATCATTAATCAATATATTACTGATGACTTTCCTTTTCTCATGGTTCTGGTACCACTTCTTTGCCGGAACCATGTATACTTATCGTTTCTATCGTCGTGGAAACTATGTGATCATCGGACTGTATGCACTCTTTCTTATTTTCTTTGGCCGAATGTATGGTGCCACGAAATTGGGTCAATTGCGTCGAATTGAGGTGATCCTGTCACAGTTTCTCTCCATATTTATCAGCAATGTGGTAACCTACATTATTATCTCACTGCTGGCATTTCGTTTTATCAATGTCGTTCCTTTTTTGGTCATGACATTGGGAGATTTTTTAATTACTACCCTATGGTATTTTGGGTCCAGTTCTCTGTATGGACACATTTTTAAGTCCTGGAAAATTCTTTTAATCTACGGAGAACGCCAAGCAAGCGATCTTGTTTATAAAGTAGAAGAACGCCGTGACAAATATGCCATCTCAGATGCTATTCATGTAAGTGAAGGTCTCGATAAAATTGCAAAGAAAGCAAAGGATTACGAAGCCGTTATCATCGGTGATATCAGTGCACAAGATCGAAATGACGTTTTAAAATTCTGCTATTCCAATGGTATACGCGCTTATGTTATCCCTAAAATTTCTGATATTATCCTTATGGGAAGCGATAGGATTCATATATTTGATACCCCTTTTCTTCTTACAAAAGGATATTCCCTCAGTTTTGATCAAGAATTTGCCAAACGTTTTCTTGACCTTGTCATTGCTATACCAATGCTTATCCTTGCTTCACCCTTTATGCTGTTAACGGCTGCTGCCATCAAATTATACGACAAAGGCCCTGTTTTTTATAAACAGATACGTTGTACAAAAAACGGAAAACCTTTCGAAATCATAAAATTTCGAAGCATGATCATCAATGCAGAAAAAGAGGGGGGTGCACAGCTTGCCAAAGCAAACGATTCGCGCATCACACCGATTGGACGCTTTATTCGTTCTACACGAATAGATGAACTGCCGCAGCTTTTTAATATCATAAAAGGAGACATGTCTTTTGTCGGTCCTCGGCCGGAACGTCCGGAAATTATAAAAGAATACATGGAAAATATGCCTGAATTTTCTTTCCGCCTCCGTGTCAAGGCCGGTCTTACCGGTTTTGCTCAAATTTACGGAAAGTATAACACGGTACCCTACGATAAACTCAAATTAGATTTATTTTATATTGAAAACTATTCTTTATGGCTTGATATTAAATTAATTCTGATGACAGTAAAAACAATTCTAAAAAAGGACTCTACTGAGGGAATTTCCTCTAATCAGGTAACCGCCGCTAAGGAAGGTTCCTCTGCTAATGTAATGGATGTCGTAGAAGAAATCAAAAAAAGAAAATAAAGATTCCCCGGGATTTATATTCCCGGGGAATTTTTTATCTCAAAAACACAAGTGGATTTACGGTCTCATCTTTCTGTTTAACCTGATAATACAGATTTGCTCCCTCTACGGAATAATACTTGGTCGGTTTCGCAATCTTTCCGATCACCTGTCCTTCTGATACGGAATCTCCTTCCTCCACTGTCACGTCTTTCAATTGTCCGTATATGACCTGAAAATCATCTCCGATTGCAACCGTTACCGTTCTTCCGGTCTCGTCACTCTTATTGATCGACTTGACGATACCTGCCGCACTTGCTTTTACACTCTCGCCGACTTCGCTTCCAATGATCATCGCGGGATTTGTCTTATACTGGGATAACGTAGGAAAAAACACCACTTTATCCGCACTGTATTCTATCAAAACATCCCCTTCAACAGGCCATAAAAGCCCGGTTTCCTGATCAAAATGAAGTTTGTCTTCCGCACTTACTTTCTTCATCGTCTCTTTTTTCCTTGGCTTTTCTTCCTTCACTTCTGACTTGACATTTTTCGAAGAAGCTTCTTTTGTAGACTTCTCTTCTGCCTTTGGGGCCGGTTCCACAGTCGCCGCTGCTGGAGTTGGTACAACTAACTCCGTCTCCTCTGCAATTGGCACATTTTCTTCCTTCTGCTCGGGTTTGGCAAACAGATTCATGCAGATCGCACCCACGACCGCAATACAAACGATTCCACTCAAAAGTGATATATAAAAACCTTTTTCTTTCTTCATCATTCTTCACCTCGATTCTAGATTTGCACTTTCGATGCTATCTATATTTTTTCCTGAATCTCGGCGAATATACATTTTTTAAGGCAAATATTTTTTTAACCAACGGTAAAAACGAATCATCAATAAACTGATTCCCGCTGTCAAAACAGCACAGACCAATAAATACACGACCGCATTGCCTTTTCCCAATGAATCTTTCAGTAAGATCATCGGAATCCTCTGATATATGTAAAATGAAAACAAATTTTGTCCAATGAAAGTATAAACACGATTTGACGCCCGAAACTTCATCGTTAAAAGCACCACAACGATGGCAAAAGTTACACTAACAATCTCAAAATACATCTTATGCTCAGCCCTCATTGAATAGAAAAGTGCAAAAATCGCAACGGCAAAAACAAGTGATGCCACATAGCGCAGATAACGTTTCCCACCGGCAAGCCATTTTTCAAAAGTTTCACGCCCCAGTGCAAAAAACATGCCGGCGCTGTAGCACAATATCGTGTCATACCACCATCCGCCTTTTCCGGCATGCCGCATCCATAAAATGTAAATCCCACTTAAAAATACAATTCCAAAAACGGCAAACCACAACGGCATTTTGCGAAACCATTTTGTCTCCCGGATGCGAAATACGATATACGTCACCACATACAGATACAAAATGGCAAACACATACCAGTTGCTGTTTCCCAGACTTTCCCATGCAGCAAACCCTTTTAACGCATACCAGAATGTCGGAGTTTGATTCGTCGCACAACTAACAAACAGATAAATCACGGCAGCAATCTCAAAATTCACAAAAAAAGGAAGAAGTCTGCGTTTAGGGAATGAAGAAATATAGCCTTTCTTATGACGAAGAGATTCCATAACTCCATATCCGGAATAGAACAAAAACATCGCAACAATCAGTTGTCCCAATGCTCGATTCACTTCAATGTACATAATATCAAGTGGTCCATAAATGCTCCACGACATATATTGAATCAAATGTGTCATAAATACTGTCGTCAGGAAGTAACCATTGACGGATGCTGTCATCTCACGTGAACAGTATCCTGATTTTGGGGAAACCGGCTGACTGAATGCCCATTTTCCCTTTGCTCCGATTCCAAACGCAGAAAGCACCAAAAACAAAAAACACAATCCAAAAATCAGAATCATTTTTTCTCACCTAGAATCTTTTTCCTATAAAAAGAGGATCCTTTCGACAGTTCCTGCTGCACTTTAACATCCCCATATTTTTCCAAAATTGTCTCTTTGTCCGAAAAAAGATTGGTCCCAAGTCCAATGCGGTCTCCCTCTATCTGTACTCCCATCGCCGCCAGTGTCGTCGGATACAGATCCATCGGATAATACTTGCGGTCTTTTTCACGAACCGGTTTTACCGCCGAATTCAGGATGCAGGAATACACACGCCGAGGCACACTTCCATCATAGTGCGCCCGGATATAATTATTATCCATCGTACAATGATCCCCGGAAATGACAATCGTTGTGTCTTTGTAGAAATCCTGCGCCTTAATCCAATCAATAAACTCCTTTACACGCTTTGAAGAACACGAGAGCACATTGTCATAGTTATTTTTAAAATCATGCCGGCAATCCTCACAGGCATACCCTCCGATATGATGAGTGTCTACAGTAAGCATCGTAAAATTAAAAGGTTTGTCCCCTTTTGCGAGTTTTGTTATCTCTTCTTTGGCAAAAGCAAACAGCTTTTTATCCTCAAATCCCCACCATTCATAGTAATCTTTAGGAATCTTTCCCTGTTCTTTCGCATAAGGATAATCATAGACGAAATAGTCTCCATGCTGCTCAAAATACATCTTCCGTCCACCAAAAGTCAGATCTGAACCAACCATGATCTCCTGCGCATATCCCTCTTTTTTGAGAACATCTCCCATCGATACCGCTCCCGGCATAAACGTATTTTTCTCGTTTTGGTAATTTTTTCCACCAAGTGGGATCATAACCGGGTATGCACATGTCTGAGATACCATTGCGCCCGTTGTCCATGATGCCCCCCTCGACGGTGTTGCGCCACCGATTTTTTCATCACCTGAAAAATTTACCCCTTCTTTTGCCAGTGCCGTCAACTCCGGGATTCGATTTTGTTCCATCGCTCCGCCTTCTTCTTTGGAAGAAAACGTACTTTCCATGGATTCCAAAAAAAGGTAGATCAAATTTCTCTTTTTCTCCGGAAAATGCAGCATTTCCGGTGTCAACTGCACTGCTTCTTCTTCCATAAAGCCAGATTCTTTCCGCTGTGCGATCAGACATCCAAAAGTATCAAACGACTGTAAAATACTTCCTATCGCCACCAGCAGAAGAACCACTGCCGCCACAAGAAGCGCTGTACCGGCTGACGGTGAAATCTTTATATAACAGACTACACTTATCAAAACAGACAGGCATACGCCAAGTCCCATACGAATTCCATACGTACGAAAATAATCCAAAATCATTTCATTGCTCGTTCCCTTCATAGGAACCTTCAGATGAAATACAATTTCTTCCCACGATAATCCATTAAAATTCTTTTTTAAAAATAAGTAAACGGTGTACAAAATTACTGCTATGATAAGGATCACGGCAGATAATACTGCTTTAAGCATGTTTCGTCATCTCACTTCCGAGCCTTTTTAATACAAAATCTTTCCGTCTGCCACCTGGCGCAGGTGTTTTCCATAGCTGGATTTTCCGTATACTTCTGCTGATTTGAGAAGCGTCTCTTTGTCAATCCATCCATTGTGATAAGCAATTTCTTCGACCGCCGAAAGCATGATTCCCTGGCGGTTTTCGATTACCCGCACAAATTCACTGGCATCCGCAAGGGCATCCATTGTGCCGGTATCCAGCCACGCATACCCTCTTCCGAGTGTCACGACATCCAGACTTCCCTCTTCCAGATACAATTTATTCAAATCTGTAATTTCCAATTCACCGCGAGCAGATGGTTTTACCTTTTTCGCAAAGTCTACCACGCGGTTGTCATAAAAATACAGACCGGTTACACAATAATTTGATTTTGGATGCTCCGGCTTTTCCTCGATCGAAATCGCCCGTCCGTTTTCATCAAACTCTACAATACCAAATCTCTGTGGGTCATCGACATAATAACCAAATACTGTCGCACGGTCTGTTTTATCTGCTGCCATCTGCAGATGTTTTTTCAGGCCGCTTCCATAGAAAATATTGTCACCGAGTACCATGGCGCACGAATCACCATCGATAAATTTTTCACCGATCAAAAATGCCTGTGCCAGTCCGTCCGGGCTTGGCTGCACCTTATATTGCAAGTGAATTCCAAAACTGGAACCATCACCAAGAAGCCGTTCAAAATTTGGCAGATCGGTTGGTGTCGATATGATCAAAATATCGCGGATTCCCGCCAGCATCAACGTAGAAAGCGGGTAATATATCATCGGTTTATCATAAACCGGAAGCAGCTGCTTTGAGGTTACTTTGGTCAATGGATACAATCTTGTGCCGGAACCTCCGGCAAGTATAATTCCTTTCATAGTGGGACCTCCTTTGAACTTCAATATTTTTAATAATATCACTTTCCCTGTACACTTTAATTGAGGCTTATATAAAAATTAAAACTGGCATACAATTACCCCGATAAAAATCATAATGATACCTATAATTTTATTCTTTGATGGTCTCTCTCCCAAAAAAATGCGCGAAAATAACAATACCCAAAAAAAACTAGTTGCTGTAATACATGGCAAAAATTTAAGTTCCAGTTTACGCAATACAAAAGTATTGATAAATAGAGAACCAAAAAGTAAAATATAACCACAGATTACCCACACATTAAGAAATTTTTTTATGAAATTATTTTGTTGCTTTTGGGCTGCCTTCTTTAATAGTATCTGTGAAAAAGAAGCAATCAACACAGATAAAAGCCCCAGTGCCCATCCAATGATCATTTCTTATCCTCCTTATTTTCACCCAATTGTGTAACAACCATGCCACCCAAAATGATAGCTGTTCCAATCCACTGCATGACACTGATGTGTTCATCAAAAATCAAAAATGCCCACAGATAGGCAAAAATATAAGAGATACCCTTTCGCAAATACGCAGTTGTTAACGGCATATACTCTAATAAAATTTGCCATAAAATGGCATAAATCCCCATAATTGCAACGGCACTGCCAAAATAAAAAATATATTTTGTAGAAATCACCGGATATAATCCTGCCATCTTCAAACAAACAGCGGAAAAACTCTCAATAAAAATAGCAATGAGCGCAAAAATATACACATTTCTTCTTCGTGATAATAATTTATTTAACATTTTTTCCTCGCACTTTCCTACTATTCTTTCACTTTGCTTACAATAAATCGTGTCTTTCCTGATTTATCCGGTTCAATCTTGTCGCGCCAATCAAACAAATATACCAGTTCCTCTGCATGAATGATGTGCTTTAATTGATTTAATACATCACATTCAATATTCTTTTTTTCCGTTTCGGTAATCCTGGCAGAAGCCACAAGCTGAATTGTAATATTCTCATAATCTTCTTGAATAATACGAAAATGAATCACCTTATCCTGCGCCTCAAAGGCACGATAAAACGGTTGAAAATTATATTTTCTTCCATCCCGCAGACATATCCAGTCATTGACTCTTCCATGAATTTTAGCAATAAATTCCATTCCATTTTCTTCATACACATCTGCATTATCACCTACATCATAATTAATGATCGGATATGTCAGGAAATTAAGATTTGTCAAAAGCATCTTCCCATGAGAATCTAATTTTCCTTCCTCATTTACAACATTAATAATATGGGTATCATTGGTAACGATGTGTGGCTTAATAGAACCAACTTTGGTAAAAGTACAAGCACCCGTTTCCATGCAGCCATAGGAGGTAAAGATATGATCCCCTAAATATTTGCGAAACACTTTTTCGTCCTGCTCTGATATCATTTCACTGATAACCGCATATGCCGGTGGATGATATAAAGTTATACTGTTCTTCTCAGCATAATCTATCATTTGCAACAACTTTGTCTTATGTGCATAAAAGAAATCCGGCTTATACTTATTAAACTCTGCCACAAGATAATCCGGTTCTGCCGTAAACGGAAGTTTTTTTCTTCTTAATATACCAAATTTTTGAATTATACTCTCATTTCCTGCAGCCACAATCTGAGGATCTTTCAAAGCAAGTGTTTTAGCAGTAAAAGGATTGACTCCATTTTTCACTGCGATTCGCAGCCAATTTGCTGTCAAAAATGCATTCTCTCTCGGAGAAACTATCGTTTTCAACGGCATTCCTGTCGAACCACTTGTGGATACGATATGCATCCTCTCTTTCTCAGAATCAACCAACGGAGTAAGCCACTCTTTAATTTCATTTTTGGTTAAAATCGGAAATTTTACCAGGTCCTCTCTATTCTTAATATCTTTCGGTTTCAATCCCGCTGTATCAAATTTTTTGCGATAAAAAGGAATCTCGTATGCTCTTTTCATCAACTTCCTTAATTTCCGGTTTTGTTTTTTATAAACAGCCGAATTAAACAGGTTGTTCTTGCTTAACACAAGCAAATTCCAAAAGGAAGCAAAATTTTCACCTATTTTTACAAACGTATTCATTCTTGTTCCTCACTCTCCTGCCTGATAACTTCACGAATAACATATTGCGGCTGTCGGTTTAATCCCAAAAACATTCTGCCAATATATTCTCCGATCAACCCTAAAAACATTAATTGTATTCCTGAGAAAAAACAAATAACAATCATCAAAGACGGCCATCCGAGTGCCATTGCAGGATTCAATATTTTTCTAATCAATACAACTACTGCCGCAATTATACTTAGTAAAGATAACCCAAATCCACAATACTCCGTTAATCGAAGCGGGGTGATAGAAAAACCTATAATATTGGACCATAATTTAAGCAATCGCTTAAATGTATAATTGGATTCTCCTTCTTCTCTCTGAAAATGCTGAATGGGAATACAGGAAATATTTCTTGTCGTACGCAAAAACAACCCTTGTATATAGGCATAAGGAGCCTGATATTCAATCACAGAGTCACGCACAAACTTTCGTGCCACCCAATAACTGGATGTCTTTAACTCCTTGGGTTTCCCAATCAAAATACGTACCGAAATATAATTGACCCAACTTCCAAAATTGCGAAAAGCACTATGCTTTTTTTCCGGATAATATCCATAAACAATATCATATCCTTTTTCCAATTCTTCAAACAAATAAGGAAGCTGCGACGGATGTGTCTGCATGTCATCATCCATACCGATCAATATATCTCCTTTTGCATAATTTAATCCTGCCATAATGGCATTATGTTGTCCGGCATTTTTCGCAAGATTTAATACGGTTACACAGGGATATTCTTCTGCCAGTTTTTTTAATACCGGCATTGTTTTTGTTGAACTCGAATAGTCATTTACAAGAACAAACTCAAATTCCCGACGATTCATTTTTTCCATTTCTTCCATTGTTAATTCTACAACATGCCGGATTGATTCGGATGAATTATAACAAGGTATCACAAATGAGTACATCTTAATTTCTCCTAACTATTGCACTTCTATATGTATTTTTTCTAATACATCATCCAATTTTTTTATTGCTGATTGTAAAGTGCTTCCTTTTACGATCACATGACCAATACGATGTGGACCAATACGAAAAGCGGATACTTCATCTCCTATCGCATGATCAAATTGAACCTCTAATATGTCATCGTCTTTCTCATTAAGATCTTCTTGTGCAACAATTTTCCCATTTTTATCACTACGTAAAAGCATCGCCGCACACGGAACGCTATCGTTTGAATGGAAGTCCGGATTTTCTCCCAATGCCGCCTCTATCATCTTATCATAATAATCAAACTGATAATAGGTTGACACCATTTCACTTAAACAAGTAGCACCGGATCTGCCTCCAATCTCTAAAACGTAGGTTTTTCCATTTACTAAAATAAAATCCGCATTCATTGCACAATTGTTCAATTTCATAGCATCTGCTGCCAATTGAAGCTGCTCTTTCGCATCATTAATAATCTCTTCATCAAGTTCAAACGGAACCCAATGTCCGATAGGGACCCCTGTATCCCCATGGAATACATAATCTCCATGAGGAAGAATAAACTGAACCTTTCCTCCTAGAATATAGGCCTGTGCACCAAACTCTTCCCCTTCCAAAAATTCTTCTGCTATAAAATAATCCTTTTTGGTATACTTTTTAACTTCTTCAATGGTTTCCCTACATTTTGACAAATCATCGATACGAATAATTCCCCGGCTTCCGGAAGAATCCACTGCTTTAAAAATAAGCGGCTGCGTCAATTCAGATATTTTTTCCTCGATGTCTTTATCAGCGAAGAAAATCTTACGGTATTTGGCAGTACGCACTCCATATTTTTCGTATTGATCTTTCATCAATAATTTATCACCTGAAATCTGTGCAGCTTCATAGGAGATACCACATAATTTCATGGCATCACATACCCTGCCAACGGTAACTACCGCTACGTCTGTGCCTGCTGTCACAATACCATCTATGTTTTCTTTTTGTGCTATCTCTAATATTTTTTCACAATCTGTTGTATTTTCATAATAAATTTTGTCAGCTAATTTAAACCCCGGATAATCTCCCGGAATACTAACTACGATCGTATACAAGCCTTTTTCTTTTGCTCGTTTGATCAACGGCACTTGGTATACTCCTGCTCCCAAAATCATCAATTTCTTCATATTTATCATCCTTTCCCGTGCAGGCATCTGCTGCATATAATTGATACTGCTTTATTATATCCACTCACGTTTTTCATCCACTCAAGGCAAACGGAAAACAGAAGTGTATCTATAACTAACACCGCCAAAATAATTATAGGATATTTAAATGAATACGAAAACGCCTTAAAATAATACCCTCTGACAAACGTATGCATCAAAAACATATTCATCGAATATGCCCCTGTAAACCCTAGTATCTTTTTTGCTTTTTCACTAACGCCCCCGAACATATTGTAAGAAGCCACCAAGTTAATTCCGTCAATCCAATTCCCAACATCCGGGGAACAATAACGGATACTATCAAACATGCAGCACCTGCCTTTTTTGTACAATTCCATATTCTTGTGAAAAAAGAATGATGAATATACATCAATTATAATAGCAACTGTTTTCACAATATTACTATCCTGTTTTGTAAATGATAATTGCTTTCGCCTTCTTCTTTACTTATAAAATGCTTCCACGCATCTCACTACTTTTTCCCGGTCTTCTTCCTTCATGCCATAATACAATGGCAGACGCAGTAATCGCTCACTTTCCTTTGTCGTATACTGATCTTCCCCGAAGAATCTTCCATATTTTATACCTGCTGCCGCACTGTGAAGCGGAATATAGTGAAAAACTGCAGATACACCGTTTTCTTTTAAATATGCAAGCAATCGTGTACGTTCGTCAAGGTCTTTTGCTTTGATATAATACATATGCGCATTATGCACGCAGTTTTCCGGAATCACCGGGCGTTTGATTTTTCCATTCTTTTCCATATTTTCCAACTGACTATGATAATACTGCCAGGTGTCCATGCGATTTTTGTAAATTTCTTCCGCACTCTCAAGCTCTCCCCACAGATATGCGGCATTCAGCTCACTTGGAAGATAAGAACTTCCTGCTTCAACCCAGGAATATTTATCTATTTCACCACGGAAAAACTTGCTTCGATTGGTTCCCTTTTCACGTACAATCTCTGCCGTCTCAATATCCGCCGGATTAGCGATCAAAAGCGCACCGTCCTCTCCCATGCTGATATTTTTTGTCTCATGAAAACTAAAGCAGCCATAATCACCAATGGTGCCAAGAGGTTTCCCTTTATATGTACTCATAATTCCCTGTGCCGCATCCTCGATAACCTTCAGATCATATTTTTGCGCAATTGCCATAATCGTATCCATCTCACAGGAAACTCCCGCATAATGAACCGGAACAATTGCCTTTGTTTTTTCCGTAATGGCTTCCTCGATCTTGGTTTCATCTATATTCATCGTATCCGGACGAATATCAACAAAAACAGCCGTTGCACCACGCAATACAAAAGCATTTGCCGTAGATACAAATGTATACGACGGCATGATGACTTCGTCTCCCGGCTGAATTTTTGATAAAATTGCTGCCATTTCCGTTGCATGCGTACAGGAAGTAGTCAGCAGCGCTTTTGCCGTTCCCGTCATCTGTTCCAATTTTGCATTACACTTTTTTGTAAATTCGCCATCTCCGCATAATTTATGGTTTGCAATCGCCTGTGCAATATATTTTTCTTCGTTTCCCACACATGGTGGCACATTAAATGGTATCATAATTTTTTCCTTCTCTTACTACTTTCCTGTTTTTCGGTAAGAATCCTTTCCTGTCTTTCGTCGTCTGTCTCGTTTCTTACTATATTATATATCAAAAGAACCATGTACGCAAGCCTTGAAGTGGGGATTATACTTTCTTATCAGCACTCGCATATTTTCGTCTACGTTCCACAAAATATGCCGCCACAAGACTTACGTAAGTGATAAACGTAATACCCGCTCCAATCAAATAAGAATTTTCTTGATATACAAATTTTATCTCATGATTTCCGGCAGGAATCTGAACCCCCATAATTAAACCATTTATCATATGAATCGTCTGCTGCTCTCCATCCACATATACTCTCCAATCCGGCGAGTAATTCTGTGAAAAACACACGAATGTATCTGCTGTTGAACTACAGGATGCCATTACCGTATTCCGGGTCTGCTCTTTTACCTCCACCTGAGTATCTGAATTCTGCAAATCCATAGGTTCTGCGTCCACATACGCTGTTTTATCCAAAGAATAATTGTCACAATTGAAATATATATCATCAAAATTCTTCTTTGTTTCTACTGTTTGTGGAACATATAAAAGGGGTTTTGCATTAATATTCTCATAGATGGCAGTTCCATCCTGCGTTTTGTCCCAGTACCGATAACCTTCCACAGGCGTTACTTTAAAAACATCTACTTTGTATATTGAATTCTCTGTGTCATTATTAGAAGCCAATATGCGCAAGCGGATTGTTTCGGTTGCCAATTCTGTCTGCTGTGCATATAAATAGGCTGTATACTGCCCCTGGTCCTCCGTAACCTGAAATCTTTTTTCCTCCGTAGAACGGTCATAATTCGGACCACCATACAAATCTGCCGCAAGATACGTTGTATTTTTTCTTTGTTCTTCCGTCAAAGTAATAACTACTTTGTAACATTGCGGCGTTTGCTCCTGCTCCTGAGTCATCATGGAAAACGGCGTCTCAAAAATACCTATTTCCCCAGGCTTATGAGTTATTTGCAAAAGCTGCGAGGAATAACACGACTCTGTTGGTGACTGATTGCTATAAATCATTCCCTTATTCTTTGCAATCGCTCCTTCGGAATCGATTACATATTTTACCCCCGTCATGGACAGCAGGTCATTTTGAATCAATACATTATTGGTATTATCTAAACTTCCCGTAAGCAATCCGGAATAATTGAACGGAATATCGGTAACCTGGCTTCCTAAATTTTTAAGATATTTACACAATAACGGATTATTGTATGCCGTATATGCATTCAAAGAAGCTATTTTTCGAATTGCATTACGATTCTGTGAAATAATACTCATATGTGAACCATCTACATTTCCAAACGCATCAAATATTTTATATTGTCCAATATTTTCCTGTATTTTTTCCACTACCGGCTCCTGCGATATTCCGGCTTTATAATCCGTTGACGTCGTTGCCATACTATAAGGCAGTGTCTCGTACAATGTAATACCCAATAGGAAAATGCAGATAATACTTCTCTTTTTCTGTATTGTTAATGTAATTTTATAAATGTTGTCTTTTGATAAAATCCAGCATACAATCAGCATAAGAACTGCCACAATAAGCGCTGTCTTAAACGCACTTTGAATCTGTATAAAATAGGCCCCCTGCTGTTCCCGGGCAACGATCAGACATACTGCGGAAACAGAGGTCAGTATAAGCACTGCCGTTAATCCCAATAATCCTTTAGCTGCTTTTTTTAATAAAACAATGTCTTTTTTCTTTATTTCTTTCAAAAACTCTGATGTACCAAGAGCAGACAGCAGGAATACAAAAAAGTAAAACGCAAATAACATTCTTCCTGATGCACGAAAGCCACCCAATACAGGAATATGATACACTATTTTATTGATAACAGGGATATGTGCAACACACGCATACAGCAATGCAAACAACGCACAACCTCCTGCCAGAGCAGTGTCAAATTTTTTCCATAATTTTATAATTGCGAACATTGCTGCAAATAATACAAAAATTCCCAAATACAATTCAATATCCATTTCAGATGAATAATTTGCTCCCATCGCCTGATATTTTTCACCAAAAAATTCAGGATAGATCATTTGTATCAATTTAACGGGATGCAGCGAATAAGAACGAAAGGTATCATAGGTCGTCTGTGAAGAACCGTACACCGAATACGTTCTTAATAAATGAACTGTAGGTAACAACGCGAACAAAATACTTCCGATATATACAGCAATCCACAGTAATGCCTTTTTTAAAATTTCCATTAATGAAAATTTAGCTTTTATACAATGAGCCAATATATAAATCACCAATACAAGTGCAGCATATATTCCATATTGCTGTGTTGCAATAAGCATCACACCGGCTGTCAGCGCACTTAAACAAAACCAACGCTTTTGTTTTGTTACAAAATACCGTTTTGTTACAAACATAACAACAGTAAACAAACAAATAGCGGTAATGATTGCCGGATGTGATTTACGCATTCCATTGATCTGAATCGAGCATTCAAAGATGATTGCAAAACTGTAAGAAACCGAATATGGGCAGTCATAGTCACGCAGAAAAAGATAGAAACAAATTCCTGCTATCGCAAGATGCACAATATAAAAGGCGTAAATATACTGGCGCAACGGCAGAAAAGATAATAAGAGATTCAAAAAATACATACTGCTTCCCGAGGATTGTGGAATTCCATTTTGAATATACGGATTCCATTGTGGGAACTCGCCGCTCATCAGGGCTTCCGCAAATGCTTTTTTGTTAGAGAAAAACTGAATCAGATCAGCATCCCCCGGCACCTGACCTGCAAAATAATATCTTGCCAAAAGTAATACAGGAATCAGCAAAAAAATCAACAGACTCCAGTATTTATAATAATATTTACCGTCTTGTATTTGTCCTTTATTTTTCAAATTTCTTCCTCCAAAAACTCACTTATTTCTTCCACAATTTTCTGTGGATCATGTTCTTTTTCAATGTATTCTTTTGCACAATTTCCAATCCGGAGGCATTCCTGCGGATGTGATATTAAATACTTTATTTTCTCTAACACCTGCTCTTCAATACCCTCCACCGGAATCTTAACGGCACATTTTTCCGGCACTTCTGCAAACCAGCCATCATCATTGATCAGGCATGTTTTTCCCATTTGCAATATTTTAATTAAAGCCGCCGATGTTTCTCCCATAGATGGATATCGGAGATTCATCACCAGATTAGAATATGCGACAAAATTATCAAACTCATTCATATCAACAAATCCAGTTTTGAAAACAATTTCATTGTCAACATATTGATCCACATAATCTCCTTCTCCCACCATGACATAACAAATTTTCTGTTCCAATTGCTTACTTAATTTGTAAACAGTCTGACAGATCACATGATTCAATTTTGTCGCCGCTATGGCTCCAAACGAAGAAATGATAAAGGCATCTTCCGGAATATTGTATTTGGAAAATAATCTCTTTTTGTCAATTTGAACATATTCCGTTGAAATTTGCGGAATCATATTTATCTTACGAACATGGTCGGTAAACACTTTGATTTTTTTCTTTGCAAATTCAGAATGAACCATAATTTTATTTCCGGATTCGGCAAGTTCTATATTTAATGGGAATTCTGCTGCCAATTCGTCACATTCCAGCAGGGATTCTCTTCCGTCATTCATTGCAAATTTTGCTTTTAAAAGCCCTTCCAGTCCGTATTGTTCGTAAATCTTTGAAAATGCCAATTCCTTTTTTTCATAGTATCCGGCAACCAAATAATACAAAACACAATCATGAAGGATTACCATTCCCGGATGCTTTAAACACAATTCATAGATATAAGAATGATAAAAAGGGTTGTTGCCTATATTATATAGTATATAGTCAAACTTCTCAAACTCAATTCTGTCTTTCCAATATATAACTACTTCAAAATCGTCATACATTTTCTTGTTTGTCAATTTATAATTATCGATCAAAAGCGTAATTTCATATTTATCACGCAATTGATATACCAGTATCTCCGAATAGTCCGATATTCCGCTTTTCTCAGGCGGAAACGGACTTACGTACAACAGTTTCTTTTTCTCCATTTTCCTCTTACCTCAACAATTGTTCTATCACATAGTCCCAATCCATATGCTTTTCATCCAGAGAACGTCGTCCTGCTTTTCCAAGCAGCTCTGCCTTTTTACGATTGGTATACAATTCATCGATTTTCTCCGCTACTCTCTGTGCATCGGCCTCAAGTATGTAACCATTTTTTTCATGTTCTACAAATTCCAGTGGACCACCTGCATCTTTGTGAACAATAACCGGTTTTTCTGAGAAAAAAGCTTCCAGTGTAATATAACCATAATCTTCATCATATGCACCAAAATAAACACCAAGACAATTCGCATAATAATTTATCTTTTCTTCTTCCGAAATAAAACCGGCAAGTTTTACTCTGTCTTGTAATTTATTCTTTTGGATCAAATCCTGAATATATTCCAATTCTGCATCACTTCCGGATCCCGCCAGTACAATTTTTGCATCCGTTTTCAAATAGCGAGCTGCTTCTACCAGTAAACGCTGCCGTTTTATCTTGTCAATCCGACTTGGATAAAATATATAATCACCATACTTTTCGCAATGAAATTTCTCGTGATTTAATGGTGGATGATATAGTGGAGTAGAGGAAATGCTACAAAAATTCATTAGTCGGTTGGATGTATTCTGTGCAATCGTGTAAACCGCTTCGGATTCACTGATATATTTTTTATCATTTTCTACAATAAAATTACGTATTGTTTCCCCGTCCGGGAAATTTTGCAAATCTCCATATTTTGTATTCCAAAGGTCATATGCTTGTCTGTGCTGATGCATTAACCAAAGAACTTTCTTTTCATGTTTTACATAATAAGCCGGGAATTTCATTGCAATCACACGATCGATCTTTTCTCCATTTACTTCAGTTAAATCCATCATTCTTCCCATCATCATGCAGTTCACCAAAGTTTCTCCCGGATACCACTTAAACGGAATTGTAATAACATCGACCTGATGTCCTCGTTTTTTCAATTCATCCCGAAGCATATCCACTAAAATTTCTGCACCACCTCGGATAAATGGTACCTGTACCGTTGCAATTGCAATTCTCATCTTTCTGCTCCTTTCGCAAATTCTTCTAAAAAGATCTCACTTATTCTCTCGGTTGTAAATCTATTTTCGATGTTCTCAGATCCATGATGGATTAAAAATCTCATATATTCTCTATTATGATAGAGTGCATAAATCCCTGCTGCAAATTTTTTGGGATCTTTCTCCAATACTATCTGATTTTTTCCTATCGTCTCCGGAACTGCGCATTCCTTTAATGCCAATATCGGCAGTCCCAGATACTGTGCTTCTACGATTGGCACACAAAATCCTTCGTGTTCGCTTGTACAAACCAAAAAATCACTCCCAAGATAATACGCGAGTAATGTAGCATCATTTATCTCACCGATAAATTCAATGCAGTCATCCAAGTGATACTTTTGTATTGTTTTTTCAATTAATGAATTGTATCCCGGTAACCCATCATCAAATTTACCGATTACCCGCAAGCGAATCGGATCCGGATAATTTGTCGTGAAAATTTTCATGATCTCCAGCAGCATTTTATGCCCTTTGTTGGGCGCTATCCGTCCTACAAACAACAGATTGATCTCTTTTCTTGTGATAAGATCATTTAATATTTCTTCGTCCGGTTTCGTCTCTCTCCACTCTTCTATTTTATGAAATGGCGGGCAGATTCCAATTCTTTCTTTGGACACGCCCCGCAGATCCTCTGCATTGTACTGTGAATCACACAGCCAGAAAGCATTCGGAAATTCCTGTATCAATGTATCTGTCTGCTTTCTTCCTTTTTCACACTGCTGTGTATGAAATGAATTATATGGTTCAAAAAAAGCAGGTGGAGTGATATTATGATATCGAAATACAATTTTCGCCTTTGCCTTTTTTAAAATTTCAAACCCTTGTTCCCAATAAACACTATGATGATATAATATAATATTATCTTCCTCCTGAAGAACCGAATCCAGTTCGCTTTCCTCTATATAAGTTACCTGTTTATTCAATGTATTATTGGCAAATACGACGCATCGTCTTCCCTGTGCATTCAGCAATTTAAAGATTGCTTCTATATCATTTCCGATTGCATCATGTCCGGTTACGGTTTGATGCATTTGTACTACTGTCAAAATTTCTTTTCTCCTTTATTGCATATTTTTCTTTGCAACACCATGAATTCCCTTTACATGCATTACTTTATCCAGAATATTTCCGAATAATGGTATCTTCCTGAAACTGTGATATGCACGCAATAAGAAATATGTCATATGCTTTCCTTTTATATGCGCTCCCGCTGCCTTTCCCTCAGGAGATTTTGCCATCGTAAATACCAGCTCCAGTTTACTGATCTTCCCGTCCTGAAGATTGCGTATATTATTAAGTAATCCTGTATCATCAGGAGACCGCTGAAAAATACAATGATAACATTGCTTTACAAATTCTTCATCACTGCTGTTATCCAGCAGCGACTCAATCGGTACTGCATGTCGTTTCTGTAGCTGCTTATATTGTCTTTTCATCCATTCTCTTACGTGAACCCGGTAAAAATGATTCCGGCTGAGCCGGACATCGATACCGCGAAATTTTTGAATCCAGGAGGCATACTTTCTTTTACGCAGTCCAAAACTCCTTGTCACCGTACGGCGTCTTGTCAAGGTATCATCTAAATGATCCGCCAGACGTTCGATTTCTCCCAGAATAACTTCCATAGAGACATCCCAGTTCATCCAATCGATGTCTAATGTATTTTGATGCATTGCCTCATTTTGTTTTTGCAGAATCAATTTATCCAAATTCATGTTACTCTCCTTCAATACAATTCCAACTATGCTCCATTCTTGTAATTCCGGTCTCTGTCACATCTTCATAAATTTGTATATGACACGCTTTTACCACCGAAACGATACGCACCCCCGTTCTGTCCTCTACATATAGATCCATCCAATACTCTCCCGGGAGCATATTCACCTTTGGAAACATAAGTTTTATCTTTCCATTTTTTGTCATTCTCATAGTCCGTGCATGATCGGTCTTTGAATTTGTCCCATAACAACACAAACCGTCTCCGCGATAGAAACTAAATCCCAGCGTCACATCCTCCACCGGAAGATCCGTCTCATACTTCGCAGTAATTTCTATGTCGGTGCCAACGGAAATAACACCATTCGACTTCTCCCCCCGGCTATATATTTCAATTTGGGAAATCACTACATGATAGTTCTCATTTTCCTCTTCTTCACTGTGCAGTTTTTCCAATGCAGCGGGAGCTAAATGGCGATTTTTCGCCATAAAACGAATATACTGCGGGTGAATGTCCTTCGGATTTCCTTCCGCATAAATATGTCCCTCGTGAATCCAGATTGACCGGTCACATATCTGCTCGATCTGTTCCAGCGAATGAGAAACGATAACGATCGTCGTTCCTTTCCCTTTGATTTCACGAAGCCGGTTAAAACATTTTGCCTGAAAATTCACATCTCCGACCGCAAGAATCTCGTCTATCAGCAGAATGTCTGCATTGACATTAATGGCAACAGAAAACGCCAGCCGCATATACATTCCGGAAGAATACGTCCGCACAGGATTATCAATATACTCTTCCAACTCGGAAAATTCGATAATATCGTCCAATCTGGCATCAATCTCTTTGCGCGAAAGTCCAAATATGGAAGCATTGATATATATATTCTCACGTCCACTCATATCCGGATGAAACCCGGCTCCCAGCTCGATCAAACTGGAAACTCTTCCACGCATCTCAATCTTTCCCTTATCCGGATACATAATCTTCGTAAGCAATTTTAACGTTGTGCTTTTTCCACAACCATTATGTCCGATCAGACCGATTGCCTCTCCTTTTTTCACCTCAAAGCATATTCCATCTAACACCCTGCGCTCTTCATAACGTCTTCTTTTCTGAAAAAGAACTTTCTCTTTCATTGTGTTTCCTTTATCAAAATATACTTTAAAGCTCTTTGTTACATCCGTAACTTCAATTGCATTATTTGGTTTCATTACATTTCCTCCGCAAAATGCTTCTTCAAATGACCAAACACATTCCAGCCTACAATAAGTAAAATAATACTAAAAATAATGCCTTGTGTCAATGTTCCTAATTTCGGTACCTTTTGATAATATAAAATATCCCGGTATGCAATAATAATTGGTGTCATAGGGTTCAAATGAAAAATGGTTTGAATCTGTTCCGGCACCATATCTATAGAATACATAACCGGAGTTAAAAACTGCCATGCCATCGTAATAATAACTAATACATGTTCCAAATCCCTCAAATAAACAGTAACCGCAGAAACGATCATCGTAATACTAAGTGCAAGCAGATATTCTGCCACTATGACCGGCGGTAAATACAAAATTGCTTTGAAACTGATTCCTTTTCCGGATAACAAAAGAACCGCTAATACAACCACCATGCTTAAAAGCATATTTACAAGCTGGCATGTCACATGAGAAATCGGCAATACTTCCCGAGGAAAATAGATCTTTTTCACAATATCTTTTTGTGCCATAATACAACTTGCTCCAGCCGATACCGAAGTACTGAAAAAAATCCAGGGAATGAGTGCTACAAATAAAAAGAGATAATAATCTTTTATTCCGGCTCTCATAATCATGGAAAAAACAAGGGTATAAACCGCCAGCTGTAACAACGGATTCAAAAATGTCCAGGCAAACCCCAGGGCAGAACCCTTATATCTTCCTCTTAAATCCCTACGAATCATACTCCCTATCATCGTTCTGTATTCATATAATTCGTGTATTGTTTTCATGTCACACCTCGTTTCCCAAAACATTTTCAAAAACTTTATATAGAGCATCTGAGGCATTTTCCCATGTATACTTTGCTGCCTGTTTCCGCCCCTTTTCAATCAATTTCTGCCGAACATCTTCTTCTCTATGCATTTTTGTCAAAGCCGACGCAATCTGCTGAACACTCTCCGGATTTACTTTTAATGCCGCCTCCCCTGCAACTTCATCCAGAGAAGAAGTACATGAAGTAATCACAGGGGTTCCACAAGCCATCGCTTCCATCGGTGGCAGTCCAAATCCCTCATAAAGAGATGGAAAACAAAAAGCAAGTGCTCCCTGCATCAATGCTATTTTTTCTTCTTCCGAAACATAGTCTGTAAAGATGATCCATTTTTCTAAATGTTTTTTATTTACCATCTCATAAATCTCATCATACATCCAGCCCTTTCCTCCGGCAATCACCAGATCCGGAAGAATGTCCTTCTCATTTTCTTTTCGAAATTCATCATATGCTTTGATCAAACGGACTATATTTTTCCTCGGTTCCAGCGTTCCCAGGTACAGAAAATACTCTCCGTCAATTCCAAATTTTTCTTTGACCGGCTTAACACTTCTTTTTTTCTCATATTTTTCTTTATCAATTCCACAGGGAACAACATATATTTTCTCTTTCGGTACATTGTAATATTTTACCAGTTCACTTTTCGTAAATGCAGAGTCTACTGCAATTGCATCTGCCCGTTTTAAAGTCTTCCTCAGATTCATCTTTAACATCATCATAGTCCGCGTACGAATTGTCTGTGGATATTCACGAAATGCCAGATCGTGTATTGTAACAACCTTCTTTCCCCTTACTCCAAACGGAATTACATAGTTACAAAAGTGTGTGACCTCACGTTCTCCGGAAAAGAAACAATCATATGGAATATAAATCAAAAAAGTAAATACACGAAAAATTCGATCCCATAACCATACACATTTTTTTAATACTAATTTATGAGAATATTCTTTTTGCAATTGCTCTATTCTATC
>OATK01000613.1_pt1 | contig 29947 bp, 17 predicted proteins | sample 1516611 | NCBI WGS metagenome assembly OATK01 (sample SAMEA2579947, study PRJEB22360) | human gut metagenome | biome: human gut; feature: human-associated habitat; material: faeces | place: Denmark | collected 2008/2010 | reverse complement strand
CAGAGAAGATGACCACAGAACAGCTGGCAGAGGCACTGGATGAGATTGCAGAAGCTTTTGATCCGTATGAGTATCGAGATAATGTGGAGAGGGGAGAAAATACGGTACAGGAAGTAATGCTGGATTTACAAAGCGGCAATATTTATTACTATGTTTCTTACTTGAAGGATATTGTAGATGAAGAATGCGACTTGTCTGTTCGTGCTGGTGTATTGATGGAAAGACTGAAAGCCTATGAACCGGAGATTCCTCAAAATATGGAACCAATGGTGTATGTGAATTATTGTGAGAAAAGTGAGCTGGGGAGTCCAAGATGTCAAAAGTTATCTGATCTGAATTCAAAAACCGTAGAACAGGACAAAGACTGGTATGCTGATCGTGATCCAAACACCAACGAACCAAAAACGACAGCACAGATGTTTTTTACAGTATATTATGCTGAGAAAGGTGACAAAATGCTGCACCATTTTCAGGGTAAGATAGAGATTGGTACCGGAAACGGCGGTATCATCAGTCAGTTAAAGATGCAGAATGAAATGAAATTGACGGATGAAAGCTGGATCAGTTATCAGCAAGGAAAAGGAAATGAAGAGTATCAGAAATATATGGAAGAACTGACGGATATGCAGAACCATGTGCTACCGTATTTGCAGAGCTTTTGCAGTCTGGAAGAAAAAGGTGTGAAGGAGAGACGAGAACAGCAGGTGGCAGAGAAAACTGAGAGCAGAGAAGCTGTGCCAAGAGCTGGCGTTGAAATAAATACAGCAGTTAAGGACGCAGGGAAAGCTGAAAGAAAGGCAGTAGCAAAGAAAAAGACAATGCCAGAAAAAGAAAAGAAACCGTCAATCCATGAACGATTGGAAATCAATAAGAGAATCATCCAGGAAAAGCAGGGAAAAGATAAGCCGGAGAGAGGAGCTGATTTGGGTGTAAGGACAGTGTAGTATAAGCACAATGAGTCGGAGGTCACGGATGACAACGTGGCTTCCGGCTTTTTTTGTCTTGGTAAAAATGCTGAATTATCTACCACGAAAGTATACAAAGCCTACAAAGATGTATCTTTGTTCAAAAAGACTATATATGGGCGACCTTTTGCGGGCAATTTATATAGAATAGAGAAAAGGTGGTAGAAATCATGGATATGAAAACAGCAGTTATATATCGTCTTGAAGAATTGATAAGGCAAAAGGATATTACCGTGAATGAGGCGGCGATACGGTCTGGTGTTCCGCCATCAACGCTGAAGAATATTTTGTACGGGCAGAGTAAGAATGTAGGCGTAGTTACAATCAAGAAATTGTGTGATGGATTAGAAATCACAATACCAGAATTTTTTGGAGATTCCATCTTTGCAGAGTTGGAACCGGAGTTATAGAAGTAAGAGATAATCTCATGGCAAAATTCTGCGGGATGGTTTTTTTATGAAATAAGGTTAGTCGTAACTAACAATGAGGGAGGATTATGTATAAGATAGCGATTTGTGATGATGATAAAAGATATAGAAAAACGATCAGGGAGATTATAGAGCATGAAAATAGTTTGCCTGAAAATGAAATCAGATTTTATGAATACGAATCAGGAAATGAACTTTTGAAACATACGGATATTCTCCACGAATTAGTCTTTATAGATATCCGTATGCCGGGGCTGGATGGAAACCAAACAGCATTAAAATTGAGAAATTATAACAAAGATGCAGTTTTAGTCTTCTATTCCAGTTATTTTGAGCCGACAGTGGACAGTATAAATTTCGGACAGCCCTTTCGGTATATTATGAAGGACTTACACGATACCAGCTTACGCCGGGAAATTGCAGCTATTATGACTGAGGTAAAGAGACGCTTTCTGAATGACTATGCGGTAACGGTGACATCGGCGGGGAAGATAATACGCATACATGTGGAAAATATCTTATATGTTTCCAGAGCCAAAAGAGGATGTGAGATAACCATTGTGAAAGAGCAAGAAAAAGAGACAGTTCGGTGCAGAGAAGCGTTTGGAGAATTATGTGAACAGCTAAAAGATCAGGGATTTGCACAGGCGCATTATAGTTACATTGTTAAGTTGGGAAAAGTAGAAGGGTTAGAAAAAGGCGTACTACGGTTGAAATGCGGAATAGAACTGAATGTTTCAAGAGCAAAGAAAGAAGAGTTTACCGAGGCACTGTTTGAATATCTGAGGGAAAGGAATGGTTGATCTGATGAGTTTACTAAGAGATGTTTTAGTTTGCAGCCTTCAGGTATGGATGCTGAATGATTTTGGGAAAAATATGTTTCCGTATAGGGTAGAACCTTTATGGAAAAGAATTGGGGTGTACTTTGCTGCGGCACTTTGTATTTTTATTGCAAATCATATGGGAACGACGCTATTTAATATTGCGATTATTCCTGCAAGTTATACGATTGCTGCTATTATTATTTTTCAAGGCAGTAAGTGGAAGAAAGTTATCATGGCCTGTTGTTATTATATGTTGGCAATCGTACCAGAGTTTTTGTTTGCTGCGATTACTGAAGCCTATGGAATAACTGGAACAGCAAACGAATTTCAGTCAGAGCTGGAAAAAACACTAGCTATTTTGTTGATGAAAACGATGACTTTTTTACTCGTGAAATGTATTAACCAGATAACAAGAAAGAAAAATTATCTGACGATTGAAAATAAATTGTTTACTGTGCTGTTAACTCTGCCAGTGGCGACAATTATCATTTTTATGTGTATATACTATTCGAATATTTCTTTTACCGGTGTAAATCGTATCATGATTCCTATTGGAGCAGCATTGCTGTTAATGACGAATATTTGTATATTTGCAGTCTTTGATAAATTAATTGAAAGGTCTGAAGAAGTAAAAAAGATGGAATTGCTTTATCAGAAAAGTAAAGCTGAAAATATCAATCAGAAATATATCAATAAGGTAAACGAAGATAAAATGGCTTTTCTGCATGATGTGAGTAAATTTCTTTGTATTACAGCGAACTTGATAGAAAATGGAAAAAATCTTGAGCTGGATAACATGGTAAGACATTTGGGGATCCGGATACAGGAACTGAAAAATTATAGTTACTGCGCTGATCCGGTTCTAAACAGCATTTTATGTGAAAGAAAATTTGTCACCGAATCAAAAGGCATATTGTATAAAATCAAACTTGGAAATAATCTTAGGACAGATTTTATAGAAGACCTAGATTTGATTTCTATTGTGGGGAATCTTTTGGATAATGCAATCGAGGCTGCTGAAAAGACAGAGAAAGATAAGTATGTGATTTGTAATATGTATATGAAGAATGAAAATCATTTCCTGGTAATGGAATTTCGCAATAATTATATTGTGCCTTTAATAAAAGAGAAGGACCGATATATAAGTACAAAAAGAGATTCCGGCAGTCATGGAATCGGGCTTCATACGGTAAAGAAACTGGTGGAAAGATATGGAGGAATCATGAGGATTGTTACAGGAGAACGGGAGTTTTCTGTTGAGATAATCTTTACAATTAGATAATACTATGCAAAAATCGCCCAAAAAATTACCGTTTTGGCCGAGGTAATTGTAGTAGAGGCGACTTTTTAGTAGAATTTTGAAAAAAGGAGGCAAAAATCATGAAGAAAATATTAGACAAAGTAACAACAAAGGTATTAGAGGGCATCAATTTGCTTGCGCTCAAATTGACAGCACGTTCCGCAAATCTTGCATGTGACTGGTTATATTTTCAGGATGAAGAACCGGACGAAGTTAAGAAGATGAGAAAGTTTTAATGAGAAAAAGGATAATTGACTGGATTTTCACTCTACAAAGTCAACGGGGAATTCTTGGGGAAAAAGAACGTAGGCTGTATGAATATGCTTATCGACTGTTGTTAACCAGAATTCTTATATATTCTATTATTATTGTATTGGGTAGCATAACGGGAAACTGGTTAGGGATGTTCAGCTTTTTACTGCCGTTTGTTTTTTTAAGGCAGTATGTAGGAGGAATTCATTTGAGAAAATCTATAAGCTGCATTTGTGTTTCCAGTTTCCTGGTTTTTATATGTGGAGAATATTTGGCAATAGATTCAATGATGGGAATTGCATTTCGGATAACATGGTTTGTTTCTATTGTGATTATATTATTGTTAGCCCCGGTGGATACTGGAAGTAAAAGACTAGACAAAGTAGAAAGAAAGATTTATGGGAAACGTGCAAGAACATTGTTGGCTATCGAATTTGTATTGGCATTCTGTTTTGAAACGATAGGAATTTCAATAGTAGCTAAAGGAATTGCAGTGGCTCATATAATTTTAGCAAGTAGCCTTGTACTAGGAACAGTAAAAAATTTTTTTGCATATAAGTTAGAGAAAACTAACATATAAAAGGAAAATAAAATGAGAAACAGAAACGAATTGAAGAAAAGTGACAATGACATATTTCAAATTAAAGGGATTTTAGAGAAGTCTTCAGATAATAAATGGATTCAAGATTTTGTCTATTGGCTAAGAAAATTTTTCTATATGGAATATTGGCAAGGTGAAAAAAAGGATGAGCGATACGCAGTACAGATGATACAGCTCCTTTTGAAAGAATATTTGGATTTTTTAGGTAAAGGAGATACTGCAGTAGAGGAAGTGTTGAGAAAATTTGAAATGACGCTTCCTTTTCTGCAACGGCTAGTAATATCGGATATGAAAGCGGCATATGAAGGTGATCCGGCTGCAGAGAGCTATATGGAAATCATAGCTGCTTATCCGGGTCCGCTAGCAGTGCTTATTCAAAGGACGGCTAATTGCTTATATAAACTGAAAGTTCCTATATTACCGAGAATTATGACAGAGTATGCACACTCTATGACGGGGATAGATATCCATCCGGGGGCAAAAATTGGAGAAAGCTTTTTTATTGATCATGGAACGGGAGTTGTAATCGGGGAAACTACAGTTATTGGAGACTATGTAAAAATATATCAAGGTGTGACTTTGGGGGCTTTATCAACTCGCGGAGGTCATAAGCAAAAAAGTATGAAACGACATCCTACAGTTGAAGATAATGTAACTATTTATGCTGGAGCTACTATTTTAGGTGGCAGTACAGTAATTGGACAAGGAACGGTAATTGGTGGAAATGCATGGGTAACACGGTCTGTATCTCCGTTTACTAAGGTATTTTCGGAGAGATATAAACTGAAAGTGCAAGAAAAAGAGAGTAGTGAGTCAGAAATCACTGAAAAACAGTGAGAATGTAGATAAGGAAAATATCATGCTAAATTGCATTTATTAAACAAAGTAGTGATGATTTAGAAGATGCTGAGGCAATAAATTAAATAAGTGAGTTGCTGTTTTTAATTAGAAAGGTATAAGTGAGATGGAATCATTATTAAAAGGATTTTTAAAAGAAACAGAAAGAAGTTCAGATAGGATAGCATTGATTATATTGAAGAATGAGGGTGAATGCGTAGTTACCTATAAAGAACTATCAAACATGGCAAGTAAGGTGGCAGCATTTTTATTGAAACATGGAGTAAAGCAAGGTGATAGAGTCGCAATTAGTTTAGGCAGGGGTGAAAAGTTAATTGCGGCAATTTTAGGTGTATTGTGGATTGGAGCTGTATATGTTCCGGTAAATTTGAAGCAACCATTAAATAGGCGGCGAGTGATATACGAGCAGGCGGATATAAAGCATTGTATCACTTCTGCAGGGGAGCTAATAATGGAGGACGAGAATTGTGTAAACATTTATATTGACGAAGCATTAAGTTATGAGAACGTAACTGCAGTACGCGCAGCGGGAGATGACGCTTCGGCCTATGTTATTTTTACATCTGGATCCACAGGCGATCCCAAAGGAGTTGAGATTTCTCATATAGGAGCAACTAATACAATTAATGATATTATCAAAAGATTCAAAGTGACACAGGAAGACATAGCGATAGCAATATCCTCAGTGGACTTTGATTTATCGGTATTTGATATATTTGGAATGCTGAGTGTGGGAGGAAAACTTCTTCTTTTAGAGGAGAAAGATCAGAAAGAACCTTCAGTGTGGATTAATCAATGCAAACGATATGGAGTGACACTTTGGAATTCGGTTCCAGCCCTTTTTGAGATGCTGATGTACTCATTAGAGGAAAATGAAGAATTGTCCTCTCTGAGATTAGTTATGCTTTCAGGTGACTGGATAAAACCTTCCATATATACAGAGATCCAAAAACATTGTAAGGGAGCTAGGATGGTAGCTCTCGGTGGAGCTACAGAGGCTTCTATTTGGTCCAACTTTTTTGAAGTGAAAGAGATCAAAAATGAATGGAATGCTATTCCTTATGGTATGGCACTCAGTAATCAAAAGTATAGGATAGTATTAGAAGGTCGAGAGGCTGCAATAGGCGAAGTTGGAGAACTTTTGATTGGCGGTATAGGACTTGCCAAAGGTTACATAGGAAATGAAGCGCAAACGAAAGCATCATTTGTAATAGAAGATGGCGAGAGATGGTATCGTACAGGTGATTTAGGATACTTTGATGAGAGTGGTATTATTATCTTTGTGGGAAGAGTGGATCAACAGGTAAAGGTAAATGGTTTTCGCATTGAACTAGGAGAAGTTGAAGGTAAGTTGTCGAATATTACAGGTGTAAATAAGGCAACAGTTCTTGTAGATAAATCTTTAGGAGGAGCCAACTTAGTGGCGGCAATAATTCCGGAGATGATAATGCATAAAGATGGGAAGATAAGCATTATAGAGAAAGAGTCGGAGTGCAAAAAATACGAATCCGAAGAACATGAGATAGAAGATGCTATAGTAAGATTTACCAAAGTACTTACTGTAGATAATGAAAGAATTGAAATAGATAGAATTCCAAAGAATGTTAAGAATGCCTTTTTTATGTTACAGAATTATGCTAACAGTCATATGGTGGATAGTAGGCAGATATCAGAATGTAAGTGGTGGAGTGTACTTGAAAGTAGGATATCTATTTATGAGGATATATTTAATGGAAAGATATCGCCGAAAGTTATCCTAGAGGATGAGATTTTATCTCCAGATGAGTTGTTTGTGAATTTCGGAAAGTATGTAGATCTATTAGATGAATTCATCTTCAAGCTTACTCAATTGTTAGAAAAAAAATCTGAGAAAATAAAGATAGGACTTATTTATGGCGGCAAGGGGATAGTGTTCGAAAGATTGCTTGATATATTAGAAAGAGATTGGGCTGATAAGGTTGAAATATGCTATTTTGAGAGAAGTGAAGGATTTATAAGAGATGCTAGAAATCGCTTTTGTAGCAAAAAGCTTAATATTAGTTATGAAAAAGTATCTTACCCATGGATAATGGGAAGGCTGGCAGAGTCGCAGGATATACTTATTGCGATCAATAGTATGCATGGGTTTTCAGAGATTTCCCAAGGAATCTCCTATCTACAAATGTTAATAAAAAAAGGTGGTGCCTTATATGCCATTGAGACTAGTAGATTACCAAGTATAAGCTTTACCAATGCAGTCATACTTGAAAATGGATTTGTATCTTATGAGGAAGGGAGAAAGGGGAATCCTATGCTTGATGTTGCAGCATGGAGTAAACATCTTGTCAATAGTGGTTTTGCTGAAGTTTATGCAATTAATTATAGGAAAACAGGATATATAATTTTAGAGGCGAAAGGGTTAAGAAAGCAGGAAGTAAATCAGGAAACTATCAACACATATGCAAGAGAAGAACTTCTTGAATATATGATTCCTCAAAAGTATTGTTTTACTGTTAATTATCCACTCACAGTTAACGGGAAAGTAGATAGAAAGCGGATTCTGGAATGGTTCGGATATAATGCGAAGAAGAGTGGTAAGGCTATTACTACCGATACTGAATACAAGATAGCTGAAATTTTGAAGGAACTTCTCAATATTGAAGAAATCTTTGCAGATGAGAATTTTTTTGAAATGGGTGGAGATAGCCTTCTTCTGACTAGGCTAAATACTAGGATAAAGGAGCATTTTGGCATAAATATAACTATGAAAGAAATATTTGTGAATCCCACTATTGAGTATATAGCTCAAATAGTGGATGAAGCTTCAAAGGGGATAGAGTTCGAAGAAGGTGAACTGTAGTTGGAGGGAAAATGAATAAGTTGCAATTAACAAGTATGATAGAAAAATTTAATAGCCGTGGTATTAGATTATGGACTGAGAATGGAAAGCTTAAATATAAGGCGGCTCAAGGTGTACTCAATAATAAGGATATACAGTTGCTCAAGGAGAATAAGGCAGATATCATTACATGTCTTGAAAATGAAAATGTAACAATAATTATAGATAAAGAAAATGAAAATGAGCCATTTGCCCTTACCGAGATACAGCAGGCTTATATGCTGGGAAGAAGTACTGCTTTTAGATATGGTGGCGTCTCTTGTCATATTTATATGGAACTAAAATATAGTGAACTAGATGGAAAAAAAGTGGAAAAGATTTGGAATCAGCTTATAGATCGCCATCCCATGCTTCGTTCAAAGATATCGAAAGATGGATATCAATGTGTGATGAAAAAAAACCCAGGTTTTGTGGTAAAAATGAATGATTTTGCTTCTCTATCAAAAGAAGAAAGAGAATTACGAAGAGAAGCAATAAAAAAGGCCCTTGATCATAAAATGTATGATACAAGTTCATGGCCGTTATATACAGTAACGGTAAGTAATATGGGTGAGTATGCTCTTATGCATTTTTCTATGGAATTTTTGGTGGCAGATTGGCTAAGTATTTGGACAGTGCTTTCAGAATTTGAATATCTATATTTTAACGAGGAAAAACAATTACCTCAAATAAATGTGACATATAGAGACTATTTGCTAGCGGAACAAAAAATGAAAAAAGGTGTAAAAGCTTATCGCGATAAGATGTATTGGCTATCTCGAATACAGAATATGCCTCTGGCTCCGGAGCTTCCTGTATCTTCGAAAACAGAAAGGCAGCTGCCTAGATTTGTAAGAAGACAGATGTTGCTCGACAGCCAGAAGTGGCAGAATTTTAAAAAATGTGCAGCTGCATCAGGAGTTACGCCTACTTCTGCAGTTATAACTGCATACAGTATGTGTTTAGCTAAATGGAGTACTAATAAGGAATTCTGTATAAACCTTAGTATTCTAAACAGATTGCCTCTACATCCGCAGGTAAACAATATTGTAGGTGATTTCACGGCAAGTAGTTTGTTAACAGTAGATGCTAGAATTGGTAGAACCTTTGAGGACATGGCGAAGAAAACCAATTCTCAGCTATTTGAAGATTTAGATCACAGGTTGTTTAATGGTGTGCAGGTTCTTCGCGAATTACAGAAGATACACGGAAACAACACAATTATGCCTTATGTATTTACTAGCGCTATCGGATTGCTTACCAATGAGCAAAGTTGCCTTAAGGGGAAAATGATGAATACTGGTATAAGCCAAACGCCTCAGGTATTCATGGACTGCCAGGTAATGGATACGATAGAAGGATTGAACATTAATATAGATAGTCGTGAAGGTATATTTCGTGAAGGTGTTCTAGATGATTTCAAGGATACTTTTTATAATTTACTTTGCTTGTTATCTGAAGATGGAAAAGTATGGAAAGAAGAAATCAGGATACCAATTCCACAATGGCAGAAAGATGAAAGAAATGCAGTAAACGCTACAAAGATAGAAAGAAAATATCACCTTTTACAGGAAAAAGTAGTCTTGTCAGCTAAGGAAAATCCTGAAAGAGTATGTGTGATTGATTTTGAAGAAGAGTGGAATGGAAGGACGTTTTTGCGTTATGTGCAGGGGGTTCGCAAGGCTCTTTTAGAAAATAATGTACGGCCTGGGGATATAGTAGCGATAGAATTGCCAAAATCTAGATGGCAGATAGCAGCCGCAATCGGTATTCTTGAGACAGGTGCGATATATGTACCACTAAATATTAAGCAAGCCAAGAAAAGAAATGAGAAGATACTAACGAAAACTAAGGCAAAAGTTATCATATGTATAGGAAATAGTGAGTTAGAATCTGAGAGGGTGTCAAGGATTGACATAAGGAATATATATATGGTCGATGAGTTGGAAGACTATAGTGTGCCACGAAAACCGGAAGATTTAGCTTATATAATATTTACATCTGGTTCGACCGGCGAACCAAAGGGGGTGGCGATAAGCCATAAGGCTGCGGTAAATACGATAGAGGATATCAATGAAAGATATCATATTACAGAAAATGATAGAGTGATGCAACTTTCACAAATGAATTTTGATCTTTCGGTATATGACCTTTTTGGTGTGATAGCAGAAGGGGGAGCTGTGGTTATACCTGATATGGAACAATACAAAAACCCGGTCCATTGGGTAGATATGATGTTGCGTCACAAAGTAACTGTATGGAATTCAGTGCCTGCATTTATGCAGATGTTGATGATTTATCTGCAATTTAACACAAGGGTTAAATTATCACTTAGGCTTGTGATGATGTCGGGAGATTGGATTCCTACTGATCTTCCGGACAAATTACTGGATATGTATCAGGGAATACAAGTAGTGAGTCTTGGAGGTGCGACAGAGGGGGGAATCTGGTCTATTTATCATAATTGCGTTAAGGGTGAAATGAATACAAATGGTTTCGCTAGCATTCCTTATGGACGTCCACTTACTAATCAGGGATACATGGTACTTGATTCAGAGTATGAAGAGTGTCCAACCTATGTAGAAGGTGACTTGCTTATAACAGGTGACAGCTTAGCAGATGGATATTTTGGAGATGATGAGCTGACTAAAAAGGCATTTGTAATGCTTAACGGTAAGAGATGCTATCTTACTGGGGACAGGGGGTTTTATCACAGAGGAGGAGAGATAGAATTCACTGGAAGATCTGACCAACAGGTTAAAATAAGAGGACATAGAATAGAGTTGGGCGAAGTAGAATCTGTATATAAGCAGTGCTTTAAAGTGCAAGATATAGTTTGCGTTATGTGTGAAAAAGCGGGAGAAAAAATACTGGTTTCCGCTTATGTTACAAATAGCGAGGGTAAAGATGTACTTGCAAATAAAGAAAAGATTTTAAATGAATGGCTTCCTAGCTATATGATACCTTCCTATGATGTGAAGCTCGAGAGTATTCCATTAACCACTAATGGAAAGATTGATAATAAAGAGGTAAAACGAATCCTAGAGGCGCATATAAATGAGGAGCAGATAGGAACCAAAATCCCTGTTGTTACAACTGAACTTGAGAAAAAGTTATGTGATTTATTTACCAATGTGCTTGGTATAGAGAAGATATCGGTAGATGAGGATTTCTATACTGCAGGAGCCAACTCTCTTACATTAGCTAGAGCGGCAGGTGGCTTAAATCAGGAGATTGATAGTAGTATTGCTTATGAGGAATATCTTGTACAAATATTAAATGAACCAAATATAGCTAGCCTAGCAAGATTTATAGATAAGAAAAAGAGAGCAGAAGAGGAAAATAATATTAAGCCGAATAAGGTAACAAAGGCGGTAACCTACTTTAAAAAACAGGGGACGAGTAATACCTACATTGTCTACGGCGATATATCAAATGAAGAGATGCTAGCTTATTTATCAGATAAAGACAGGATAGTAGTAGAAAAAGACATTGATGTTGAAGATATTGTCGCTATTTTAAAATCCGAAAGGCAAATTTATATAATAGCACAGGATAGTAATATACACCAGAGTATAAATTTGGCAGTAACTCTACTTGAAGGCGATTATGAGATTGGAAAATTAGTTCTCATTGAAGGGGATGAAGAAATCGAACTTGACAAGGTAACTGCTTTTATGGGGGACATAAATTACATATTGACAGCTTCGGATATTGAGGAAGGGGAAGAGATTAAGCAGGCTCTTTCGGATATATGTTATGGTGAGATTAATTTAATAGATGGGAAAGGTGGTAATTACATTGATCAAGCGTTCAAAGGATAGGTGGCTGGCTCATCAGGTGGAAAAGGAACAGGCTACACTAAATTTAATATGTTTTGTATTTGCAGGAGGAAGTCCTAGCTTTTTTGCTCCTTGGAAAAGCCTACTTCCAGATTGGATAAATCTTATTCCGGTACTATATCCTATGAGAGAAAAGAGGATTGGGGATCCTATGCCTAAGGATATTGAGAGTTTTGTGGAAGAGTTTTTTAAGGATAACCAGAGACTTATGGATAAGAATATCGCCATTTGGGGACATTGCTCAGGCTGTATTATAGGTATGGAGTATGCAAGGCTCATCTGCAAAGCAGGAAAGACACCGAAAGCTTTCATCATAAGTGGAGCGGAGGCACCATCTCAGGTTTTGATGAGACTAAAGGGGGGTAATGAAACCAGAGATTTGTCAGAGCTTAGTGATGAGCAGATTTTAAGAGATTTATCTAAGTATCAGATGATGGAACCAGATATGATAGCGAATGAGACTTTCTGTAAGTATTTTATTCCAATATTTAAAGCAGATTTGGGTCTTTTCCACTCCTATGTGCCTAAGCAGGATCCGCAGATAGATGCACCTGCTCTTGTTATGAATGGCGAGGATGACAAGTCGTTAGTATGGGATACGGTTGAGGAATGGCAGAATTATTTTACTAGTAAGGTGGAGTTTAGGAAGTACCCCGGAGAACATTATTTTGTAAATGATAATAGAAAAAAAATCATAGATGATATTGCAGAGTTTATCAAATTAAATGGTACGGTATAAGATGAAAGATTATAAGATGATTAAAAATTATAGAACGGGTGGTAACTGCAAGGTGTTATTTTGCTTTCCGTATGCTGGAGGTGGAGCGTCTGCTTATAGAGATTGGATTAGGGCGCTTGATAATAAAGTGAATATATGCCCTATTCAGTTACCGGGAAGAGAAGAGAGGATTATCGAAAAGCCATATACAGATATGTATCGGTTGGCCAATAATCTTGCAGATACTATTGAGAATATCATAGGAGAAAAGAAGTGTTCTTTTTTTGGACATAGCATGGGGGGAAAAATAGCATATGAAACAGCATTGGAACTTTCACGAAGAGGCAAGAATATAGAACGTATGTTTGCATCTGGCTGTGAGGCGCCACACATTCCAATTACAAATCCTATATTTAATTTGCCAGATGAGGAATTTAAGAAAGAAATTATTAGCTTCGAAGGAACACCAAAAGAATTGTGCGAGCATAAGGAACTTTTCGATTTTTTTCTGCCTTTGCTTCGTGGAGATTTTACTCTTGTGGAAACATATCAGGCGAAAGGAAAGGTTCCTATTCCTTGCCCTATTACAGCATTATACGGAACAGAAGATAGAGAAGCAAGTTTTGAGGAGGTAATAGAATGGAAGAATTATACAAAAGCATCTTTCGATGTAAATGCCGTTGAAGGAGGACATTTCTTCATAAAGAGTAACAAAGTAGAAGTATGGAATAATATATTAAACAAGATAAAGATAGATTAAGGAAGGTAAGATATGTACAAGAAGAATTATAAAAACTATGAATATCTTGAAAATTGGTCAACAAAGACGATAGGTGAACACATAAGAGAGTGGAGCGAAGCTTACGGGGACAAGATTGCAGTTATCGACAATTTAAGAGAGATAACTTTTAAGGAATTATATAAAAGATCCTGTGAGATAGCGGCTGGACTGTTGGAGGGAGGAATAAGGGCAGGTGACAATATAGTTTTGCAGATGCCGAACAGTGCTACCTTTGTGGAAGTATTCTTTGGCTGTATCATTATGGGGGCTATACCGATACTTGCTTTGCCGGCTCATAGAAAGGGCGATTTAAACGGAGTATTTAAACTTGCAGAGCCTAGGGCATATTTCATAAAGGATAGCTATATGGGATACGATTACATAAGTCTTGCTCGTGAACTAAAAAAAGAACATTTTTCTGTGGAACATGTATTTGTTGATACTGATAAGGATATCGAAGGATATATAAAGATATCTGATATAAAGGGAGAAAATAGGGATTTTGAAAGGTGTTCTGCTTATGAAACTGCACTTTTGCTTCTTTCTGGAGGGACCACAGGTACACCAAAGCTTATACCAAGAACTCATGCAGACTATATTTACAATTCTGTAACAGCAGCGCTTAAGTGCAAGGTTACAGAAAAGAGTGTATATCTATCTATTCTTCCAATTGCACACAACTTCTCGCTTTCCAGTCCTGGATTGCTAGGAGTATTAGGAAAGGGAGGAACTGTTGTGATGGCCCCATCAGGAAGCCCAGATGAGGTATTGCCGCTTATCGAAGAGAAAGGCGTTACTATGACAGCGATGGTGCCTGCGTTGATACCGATATTTTCTGAGATTTTGGATATGGATTTAGGGTATGATATCTCTAGTCTTGAACTTTTACAGGTAGGAGGGGCTCTTCTTGAACCGGCTGTTGCACAGCGAGTATGTGAAGAGTGGCCTTGTAAGTTAATGCAGGTATTTGGTACAGCGGAGGGGCTTATATGCTTTACAGATTTAGATGATAGCAACGAGATAATCATTAATTATCAGGGAAGACCAATTTCTCCTGCAGATGAGATAAAGATAGTGGATAACGAAGGAGAAGAAGTAGGATATGGAGAATACGGTGAACTTCTTGCAAGAGGTCCATATACTATAGATGGTTATTATAAGCTTCCCGAAGTAAATAAACAAGTAATAACTGAAGATGGTTTCTACCGTACAGGAGATAGGGCGACTTATGATTTGGTAAAGGGGCTCAAAATGGGTGGGAGAATTAAAGAGCAAATCAATCGCGCTGGAGAGAAGATTATGCCTGCAGAGATAGAACGATATCTGTGTGAACATAAACTTATAGAGGAAGCTGCTGTGATAGGCGTACCGGATGAAGAATTGGGATACAAGAGCGTGGCTTTCATCAAGTATTATAGAGAAGTGGAAAAGACTGAGAAAGTAACTCGTAAAGAAATATCAGAGTATTTTTGTAAGCTTGGCGTGGCAGCTTACAAGATACCTGATATGGTAATTGAGGTCGAACAGTGGCCGGTAACCAGTGTAGGAAAGATAGATAAAAAACAACTGATTAAGATTGTTGAGGAAAGGTAATATAAGGATGGATATAAAGGAACAGATACTTGCGTGCTTGGATGGAATAAATGATATAGATGGCGAAGCAAATCTTGTGGAGCTGGGACTTAACTCCTTAAGAACAATGCGACTTGCGGCAAAGTTTAAGAAAATGGGTATAAATGTGACATTTTCTGAACTTATGAATAATCCAACATTAAATGCTTGGACAAGACTTGTAGGTGGAAATGAAAAGCAGTCAAATACAGATAGTAATTTAAAGGAGCTATGGAATATAAAATATGATAAAGAGTTCGGACTTACTGATGTACAGTATGCATACTGGGCGGGTAGACAAGGTGATCAGGTTTTGGGTGGTGTAGGTTGTCACGCCTATCTTGAGTTTGATGGAAAATATCTAGATATAGACAGACTGAAGGTAGCATGGAATAAGCTTATTGTATATCATCCTATGCTACATGCGGTATTTACTAAGGAAGGAACTCAAAAGATAAATAAAGTTATAGATAGTAATGAGATTCAAGTTATCGATCTTACTGACAAAAGCGAGACTTACTGTAAGCGAGTGCTATATGAGATACGCGAGAAGTTATCCCACAGAAAGCTAGATATAGAAAGCGGAAAGAATGTCGGGCTTACGGTGAGCTTGTTACCTGATAATCGTCATAGAATCCACTTTGACTTGGATTTACTTGTGGCGGATGTACTTAGTATGAGTATTATACTTAGAGATTTAGCAAGATTATATAATGGTAAAGAATTAAATAAAAAGGTATCAAACTGGAATTTTGAAGGTTATCTAAAGAATATAAACAAGGAGAATAAAGAGGAGGCAAGAAAATACTGGAACGAGAGAATAGAGACTCTTCCACTTGGACCATCATTGCCACTTGCTAAAAAACCAAAGGAGATAGTCGATTTTAGAGTCGAAAGAAAGCTTGGAAGAATACCTTTTGATAAGTGGAATAAAATAAAGGAAAAAGCTAAGGCAGCCAAGACTACACCTTCTATGGTACTACTTACTGCCTATGCCATGATTTTAGAGAGATGGAGTGACACACCTAATTTCTTAATTAATATACCATTATTTAATAGGAATACAGAAATAGATGATATAGATGATGTAGTAGCCGATTTCACAACACTACTTTTGTTGGAAGTACACTCAGAGGATAATACTACATTTGTTGGTTTCCTTGAGGCTATAAGAAAACAGTTCTATAAGGATATGAATTACAAAGCCTATTCCGGAGTAAAGGTACAGAGGGATATGGCAAGAAGACATCCGGGCTTATTTAACATTGCACCAGTGGTGTTTGCTTGCAATCTAGAAACACCTATTATAGATGCGGGTTTCAAAAACAGTCTTGGAGAATTCACATATATGATTTCCCAAACTCCACAGGTATGGTTGGATTATCAGACTTATGAGGATGAGAAGGGATTAATGCTAGCCTGGGATGTACTTTGTGAGTTGTTTCCAGAGGGCATGATTGAAGAAATGTTTGAGTCCTTTGTTATTCTTCTTAGTAAACTTGCTGATGAGAGTTGGAACCAGCAGATAGATGTACTGGGAGAAAAGGCAAAAAAGAGAAGAGCTGAAGCGTTAAAGATAGGAAAAGCAAAGCCTCATTATCTCCATACAGCTTTTTTTGAGAATGCTCTTAAAAATCCTACAAGGATTGCACTTATAGACGGCGAAACAGGTGCTACAAAGAGCTATGGAAAGATAGCAGAGTGTGCTTTAAGTATCGCTGCTTATTTAAAAAATAGAGACATAGTGGGAGAGGCTGTTGCTATCACTCTTCCTAAGAGTATAGAACAGATAGTGGTTATGTATGGTGCGCTTGCAGGTGGAAACTACTATGTACCAGTTTCTATAGGGCAGCCATTTGAGAGAAGAAATCTTATTCATAATAAAGTTGGAATTCACTATGTCATAACAGGAAGAGAAATAGTAGATACTATTGATTGGCCAAAGGATGCCATTGTAATTACTGTGGAAGATATATACGAGGAGTCTAAAAGCTATAGGAATATAAGTGTGGAAAAATATCTTGAGTCTTTAGAGAAAGAAAAGGACGAGAACGCTTATATTATTATGACCTCAGGTTCTACAGGTGAGCCCAAGGGGGTATTAATTAGCCATCGTGCCGCATGGAATACGATACAGGATATTAACACAAGATGTAACATAACTGAAGCAGATACTGGTTTCGCTATATCGGCAATAGATTTTGATTTGTCTGTATATGACACTTTTGGAATATTGGGAGCTGGAGGAAAGCTTGTAGTCATACCTGAGAACAAGCGAAAGGATGCTTTTTATTGGATAGAGAAAGTAGAAAAATATGGTGTCACGGTATGGAATTCGGTGCCTGCTTTATTGGAAATGTTGTTGCTTGCTAAGGAAGAGCAGGGAAGCGGATTATTGCCTATACGTATCGCCCTGATTTCTGGAGACTGGATAAAACTAGACCTTCCAGACAGATTGGCAAAACTTTCTGTGGAGAGTAGATTTATTGCCATGGGTGGAGCTACAGAAGCTTCTATCTGGTCAAATTATTGCGATGTTAAGCCTCCTATTCCAAGGGAATGGAAGTCTATTCCATATGGAAGACCGCTTACCAATCAGGTGTATAGAGTAGTAGATTCGAAAGGGAGAGATTGTCCCGATTATGTGAAAGGTGAACTTTATATAGGTGGGGCTGGTGTAGCGAAAGAATATATGGGAGACAAGGATCTTACTGAGAAGAAATTTACTATGGAAGAGGGTATGAAATTCTATCACACAGGTGACTGGGGTAGATTTTGGCGCGATGGTACTATAGAATTCATGGGGAGAATGGATTCTCAAGTAAAGGTCGGTGGACATAGGATCGAACTTGGGGAGATAGAAGCTGCACTTGAAAAAATAGAGGGTGTAAGCACTGCTGCTGTAGTTACAATGGGAGCTGAGAGGCATCTTGTAGCATACATAGTTCTGGATGAGGGAAAGTGTGATAACCTTTCTAAGGAATGCGAGACGATAGAAGGAGATGCTGTAGGAATTTTGGAGCAAGAGGATATCAAGGCTCCAGAGGAGAAATATGCAGATGAACTGGATAATCTAATATTGGAAGCGGTGGAGAAAATTCTGATTTCAATAAAGGAAACTGATGTAGCTGAGTGTTATGGAGAAGTCTATGGAATATTTAAGGAATATATTAGAACTCATAGCAAAAAGAACGTAGAAGCTACAGGTAGGCTTTCTGCTGTAGAGGAGTATGTAAATCAGGTGGTGGAGGTTATTCCTGAGATACTCAGAGGAGAAAAAAGTGCCATAGAGGTATTCTATGTAGAAAGAAGTAATCTTGCCCCTATGGATGCTATGAAGACACTTCCTTTTTATAGCGAGGAGGCCAGTAGATATCTTACTCAAGTTGGAGCGGTACTTAAGTCTGGTATTAAAACCAAGTGGAAATTAATAGAAAGAGGAGGAACGGATTATAGGTTGACTTTAGATATACTTAAAAATTACGAAATGTATATCGAGTCGTATAGTTTGGTAGTGCCATCGCCATATTATGTGGAGAAGGCACAAGAGATGTTTAAAGACTACCAGATGGTAGAAGTTGTATGTGCGGAAAAAATTATTAGTTTACAACATGATTACGATATGTTGCTTGCTTTTCATACTATGCACCAAGCAAAAAATGTGGATGAGAGTATAGTAAAGTGGAGTGGAAACCTAAAAAAAGGAGCTTTCGCGATATTTGCAGAAATGGTTGAAAGCAGCCCACTCCAACTTCTTACGGCAACAGTGCTTAATAAGGGATATACATATTATACAGACCTGCGTAGAGAAAAAAGGAGTGCTCTTTTTAATACTGAAGAATGGGAGAATTCCTTAAAAAAAGCTGGATATGATAGTGTGTCAAATATGACTATAGACGGGAGTGATATACAAAATACAAAAGTTTTTGTAGGTAAATATAAAAAGTCTGTACATGTGATGGATGAAAATAAGATTAGAGAGGCTATAGCGAAATATCTTCCTGAGTATATGATTCCCAAAGTATATATTACCATGGATAAGCTACCGATAACTTTAAATGGTAAAGTAGATAGAAAGTATCTTGCCACATATGACTTGGTTGGAGTTGGTATAAAGAAAGCGACTAGAAAAATGTCTGCTAGTGAATCCAAACTTGCGCATATTCTTGAGAGGCTGCTTGGTAAGAGCGATATTACGGTTAGTGACAATTACTTTGAGCTTGGTGGCGATTCGCTTACGGCGACGCGATTAATATCAGAAGTGAGAAAACTAGAAAGTGTAGAAATATCTATTTCAGAAATATTTAATAACCCATCTGTAGGTGCAATGAGTGCTGTGATTGAGAAGAAACATCATGATAAGGAGATTTTGGAAAGGAATCATAGAGAACTGAAACTTTATAGGCAGGATATGAAGCATCGCTATGAACCATTCCCGCTCACAGATGTCCAGTATGCTTATTGGATAGGAAGAAGTACACATTATAGTTTAGGTCAAGTTGGCACACATTGTTATTTTGAGCTTGATATGGAAGATTGCAACTACGAGAAGCTTGAGCTGGCATTCAATAGGTTAATAGCGGAACATGACATGATGAGAGCTGTGGTCTTATCGGATGGAAGTCAAAGAATCTTAAAGGGAGAATTGAAATACAAGATCTCTGTAAAAAGGCTTAAAGGAGAGAATGCAAAAGAGTATTTAGCAAAGGTTAGAGAGGATATGTCTCACCAGCTTATAGATACTAGCATATGGCCACTATTTGACATAAGAGCCACAGAGTATGAGGAGAAGAAGACAAGGATTCATATCAGTTTTGACAATATTATATTTGACGGATTCAGCATGTTCCATATCTTAGGAGAATGGAAAAAACTATATGATGGGATAAAGAGTAAAATTTCCACATATGATTTTTCCTTTAGAGATTATGTCTTTGCTTTAGAAGATCTTAAGAAAACAGAGTGGTATGAGCAGGATAAGGAATATTGGTTGAAAAGGGTTCAAAACTTCCCTAAGGCACCCGAATTTACTTTTATGAAGAATCCAGAGGAAGTAATGATACCACATTTTGCAAGAAAAGAGGCAGAGATAGCTAGAGGAGATTGGGAGAAAATAAAAGAGAGATCACGAAAAATAGGAATTACACCATCTGTTTTTTTGCTCACTGCTTACTCGGAAATTCTTAGCCGTTGGAGTAAAACTCTTAGATTTGCTCTAAATTTAACTTTATTTAACAGATTACCTGTACATAAAGATGTGGAGCGATTGGTAGGAGATTTCACAACGCTTACCCTGCTCGAGATTGATAGAGAGCATGATACAGGTACGAACTTTGTAGAGCGGGCAAAAAGAGTGCAGAAACAACTGATGGCAGATTTGGAACATAGCTACTTTAGCGGTGTTGAGATGCAAAGAAAACTGGGAAATGACCGAAAGATCCCAGTAGTATTTACTAGCGGCCTCGGAGTGGACACGTGGGATGAGGGGAATTGGATTGGAAAGTTGGTTTACAACATATCTCAGACACCGCAGGTATGGTTGGATCACCAGGTTGTCGAGAAAGATGGAGGACTTTATCTATTTTGGGATTATGTAGAAGACCTCTTTGAGCCCAAAATGATGAATGAGATGTTTGAAGCCTATCGTGAATTAGTAGAAAAATTAGCAAAAGATGAGGAACTGTGGAGAAAGGAAGCAGCTTCTTTGGTTGAAGTACCTATTTCAAGGGAGAGAATGGAGGCTAATGAGACGGTAGGAAGATATCCGATTAGTACATTGGATGGAGCATTTATAGAAAGTTTTTCAAAGGTAAGAGAAAATAAAGCTGTTATTACAGAAGATAGAGTTTATACTTACGTGGAACTGGCTAAAAGTGCAGTAGCTGTCATGGATGCACTTGTAACCAATAATTTTAAAGCACAGAGCGTTGTGGGTATATACTTAGAAAAAGGTTTCAATCAGATAGCAGCAGTATATGGCACACTTTTTGCCGGAGGTGTATATCTTCCTCTTGATGTAAAGAATCCGTTGGATCGTATCAAGAAAATTGTAGAAAATAGTGGGATGAAAGTAATACTTACCACTACTGATAAGGTTGAGGAGTTGACTGTTCAAGATGGAATTGCATTGATAACGATTGATAACTTAGAAGATGGAGATATAGGCAGATTGCCTCGTCAGAGTGTAAACAGTTTGAATGATTTAGCTTATATCATATATACATCTGGCTCAACAGGTACTCCTAAAGGAGTAGCAATTACTCATGGTGGAGCGATGAATACCATTATAGATATCAATGAAAGATATTCTGTGAATGAAAAAGATGTAGCAATAGCACTATCCAATCTGAATTTTGACCTGTCAGTATACGATATTTTTGGATTGTTATCCGTAGGGGGAAGTATTGTGATACCACCCGAGAGACATTTAAAAAATCCTAAGTACTGGATTGCTAAAGTAAAGGAACATGGAATAAGTATATGGAATACAGTTCCTGCATTTATGCAGATGTTGACAGCTTACTTAAAAGGTATTAACAGTCACGAAAGCTATCCTAGCCTACGTCAAATTTTTCTGAGTGGAGACTGGATACCGGTTACTTTACCTGATGAGGTAAGATATTACTTTAAAAATGCTAAAGTAACAGGACTTGGCGGAGCGACGGAGGCTTCTATCTGGTCAAATGCATTTGAAATTCCAGAGAGTATACCTACCTTCTGGAAGAGTATCCCATATGGAAAGCCGCTTACTAACCAGAAGTATTATGTGCTGGATAGATACTTAAATGACTGTCCGGACGGTGTAGTGGGTCAACTCTTTATAGCGGGATATGGTCTTGCAAAGGAGTATTATCATGATGCAGAAAAAACAAAAGAAAAATTCATCTTTCATGAAAATAAGAGTGAAAGAATATATGCCACAGGAGATATGGGGAGATATCTAGAAGATGGTAATATAGAATTCCTTGGAAGAGAAGATGAACAGGTAAAGATAAATGGTTATAGAGTGGAACTAGGGGAAATTGAGAATGCTCTGAGGAAGGTTACTGGAGCTAAGGAAGTAGCTGCGGTAGTAGTGACAGATAAGGAGAATACTTACACAGCAGGATTTATAGTTGGCAAGAAATCAGAATATAATGAAGCTGCGATAAGACAGGGGCTTAAGGAAATACTTCCTAAATATATGGTGCCTGAAGTTATCGGATATCTTATGAATATGGAGCTATCTGGAAATGGGAAGATAAATAGAAAGGCACTTGCAAAACAGGCTGAGAAACTGGTAAAGACAACTACTGTAGAAAAGAACAAGAAAAGTGTGAAGCCAATCAGTTACACGGAGAAGAGAATGATTGAGATATGGAAGAATGTGTTAGAGAATGATGAGATATCTGTAGAAGATCATTTCTTTGAGAGTGGTGGAAATTCACTTCAAGCAATATACCTTGTGAATACTGTAAATACTGAATTTTCTTGCGATTTAGGTATAGATAAGTTATTTGATTATCCTACAATCAGACAGTTGGCTGGTTACCTTGATGAAATGAATTAAGAGGAAAAACATGGATAGGAAATGGAAAGTAATACTGTGTGGTGCTAGCTTTGGACAATTTTATATGGAAGCACTACACAGGCTTTCCGAGCACTTTGAGGTGGTCGGATTGTATGCTAGAGAAAGCGAAAGAAATGTAAATTGTGCGAAAACCTATAATATAAAGCTATATACAGAACTACTTGATATACCAGAGGATGTGGAATTAGCGATAGTAGTAATGCGATCGGGAATACTTGGGGGAATCGGGAATGATGTAGTTAAACATTTTTTGAGTAATGGAATACATGTAATTCAGGAGTTTCCGATACATCCAGAAGATGTGGAGCAGCATTATAAGTTAGCAAGAAAGAATAATGTAAATTATTATATCGGTGATTTTTATCTCAAATTACCACAGGTTATCAAATTTATAAAGATAGCTAAACTTATAAATGTGTATACTCCTATATTACATATTCAGATGGGAATGGCAGTACAACTATCTTTCCCAGCAGTTATGATGCTTAGAGAGATTTTGGATAATAAAAATATTAAGCTTAAATGTGTTACAAATAACGAAACTATGTTTCAAGTTTTAGTAGGAAATGCTGGAGAGACATCTCTTACATTTGAGGTTCAAAGCGAGATGGACTTGTTGGATCCTGATAGCAGCATGTGTATGTTTCAATCAGTAACTTTGATATATGAAAGTGGTAGGTTGATTTTAGATGATCCGTTTGGTCCGATATATTGGTATCCTCGAGTAAAGACATCTACTTCTCTATATGTAGATGGAAAGGCAGGGAAAACTATACCTAATCCAAGTGGAATGCAGGTAGCAACACAATTGGGTAACTATGAAGCTGTGGATTATGTTGATATCCAAGGGCGTTTGTGGATAGAGGCTATCCAGAAAGATTTGATGAATATGTTGTCTGGAATAGAGGATAGAAAGCTTTATACAAAGAAAGCCCAGAAAGATATCGTTGGAGCTAAGCAATGGAATGAAGTAAACAAAATAGTTGGATTTCCAAAAAAGGTGGAGCGTAGTCACGTTACGGAGGATGTATGGGAAAAAGTGAAGAATATAGTGAAGTCTATGCGCTAAATCGTCTTGCATATTACAATAACTTAGGGATAACTTTATGGATGGAGGACAATAAACTAAAATTTCGTGCCAGTAAGGATAAACTTTCTCCAACAATTATGGAGAAATTGAAAAGGGATAAAGAGGTTCTGATACATGGGCTTGCTTATAAAGAAGTAGTAGAGAATGATTATTTTCCACTAACACCTATTCAAACTGCATATATAGCGGGGAGTGAGAATAACTATGAACTTGGAGATACTAATGCCCATTATTATACGGAATATACGATAGATAACATAGACATAGGCCTGCTACAAATTGCTATTAACTGGGTAATAAAAACAAATGACGCATTGAGATTGATTATAGAGGCAGATGGACGCCAAAGAGTGTTAAAGAAAGTGCCTATATATTCTATAGAGACATGTAGAAGAAAAGAAGATATAAGAACAGCGTGGTCACATCATAGGTATCGTTTAGGTGAGTGGCCAATGTTTCATTTTGAAGTAAGCCAAGATGAGATACCTACCTTGCATTTTAGTTTTGATTGTTTAATTATGGATGCTTTTAGTGCTGCACTTATGCTCGACCAGATATTTTCTATATATAATGGAGAGAAGCCTAAAAGGTCTAAACTGCAATTCGAAGATTATATGAGAAATATATATATGGTCACAAATAAGATAAATACTAAGGCAGAGGCATACTGGGCAGAGAGAGTAAAAAAAATGCCTGGGGCTCCTAAACTAGCTTATCGAAAGAAATTTGATGAGGTGGAAAAAACTGATTTTAAAAGGTTAGAGTATGAATTCTCTCGCAAGGAAACGCAGAAATTGTATGATAGGCTTAAAGATTTGTTTATTACTCCCTCAGCATGTATGTGTACTATCTTTATGAAAGTGCTATCAGTATATAGTGATGAGAAAGAATTTACAGTGACCCTTACATTATTTAATAGAGCTCCAGTGCATAAGGATATCAATTTGGTGTTAGGAGATTTTACTAATATAGGGTTTGCTTCTTATTACGTGGCGAAGGATGTCACATTCTTAGAAGAACTCAGAGAAACATCGAAACAGTTTTGGAAGTTGGTTGAGTTTCATAGCTATGACGGAACGAGAGTACTTAAGGAAATGAGCCGGAGTATTCCCGGAAAAGCGGTTATGCCGATAGTATTTACTAGCGTTCTGCAAGGAAAATTAAAATCAAGGGAGGAACTTTCATATCACGATAGCTTTACTATCAGTCAAACGCCTCAGACCGCCATAGATCATCAATTGAGAGATGATGGCGAAGGTATGAGGCTGTCATGGGATTATATTGAGGAGCTTTTTGATGAGATTGATATACAGAAGATGTTTGATACATATATTGGATTTACGCGTAGGATAATAGAAGCGGATGACTGGAAGTGCCGACTGGAGGTGGAAAAAATATGATAGGTGTAATCGGTGGTTTTGGCGATATAGGAAGTCGAGTAGTTAGATATATTAATAGATACTCTGACCAGGATATTCGGATTGGTGGAAGAAATGAACAAAAAATACCAAATGGGTATTCTAGTAAGATTAGCTTTCAACAGGTGGACATACAGGAAGAGGCAAGTTTATCTAAATATATCGAGGGGTGTGATGTAGTGATAAATTGTACTGGAATAGGTAAGGAAAGGGCATCGCTTCTACAGAAGGTAATTGTAGAAAAATCAGTAAATTATATATCTCTTGATATGTACGACTGGAGTAAATGTGCTGGAGAATTTTCTGGAGCAAACGCTGTAATAGATTGCTGCGGTAGTATTCCAGGACTTGCAGAAGTACTGATGATATATATGTGTAATAGATTTAAGAAGATAAAGAGACTTAAATTTTATTATGGAGCATTAGGTAAATTTACAATCACAGCTGCTAGAGATTACCTGTTGAACTTAGATAATAGCGCTACCAAGTCTATGGCGTATCTAAAAGACGGAAGGGTGTCTATGTATCCTCATTTTGATAAACTGAAAGAAAAGTTACCATTTTCGGAATCTATCTTTAGGTTATTTCCGTATGTGGATGAAGGTGGCTTGTACCTAGCAGAAAAGTTTCATATACAAAACGCTGTATGGTATATGGCTTTTATGGGAGAGAGGACTATGAAAGCTTTAGAGGATATAAAGAGGAACGCAGAAAAAATTAGTATAGCTTCAGAGCTAGACAGTAATGAGGAAGAGCCCTTTGCTGGATATCTAATAGAAATAACAGGGAATAAAAACGGGGATGATATTACGGAAACCTTATATCTAAGATTTAACCATCCCTCAGAACTTACATCTTTTGTGGCAGCCACGTCAGCCCTTGCGGTATGTGAGAAAATTCTAAATCCAGGCATATACCCATTATATAAATCGGGAAACATAGAAAAATATGTGGAATATTTATGTGGATTTGAAGACGTATTTAGAATATGCATAGCGAATGGTAATAAGGACTATTTTTTGGAGACGGAAGAAAATGAGTTATAAAAAGTAAGCTACTGATATAGTAAGAGCAAAATGAAATAATACGAAAGGATGGTATTAAAGTGTCAGGATTACGAATATTAAAAAATCAAGCTAAGATTTTTAAGTATGAGCTTCAAAATGATACTCGGGGAGCGCAAAATATAGGATTTGCCGTATGGCTAAAGGGTGAACTGGATTACAAAAGATTGTCAGAAACTCTTTCCAGAATACATAAGGAGCACGATGCTTTATGCATGTCTTTTGGTATAGCTGAGGATGGCTATATTATTCATAAAGAAAATAAGATGGTGGATGGCTTTAAAACACATGACTTTACAAGGTATAAAGCAGATATTAGGATGGAAAAAGTCTTTAGTGAGATAAGAAAATGGAATGCAAAACCTATTGATATTTTTAACGAGAATTTATATGAGTTTCATCTGTATCAGCTTTCTAGCGACGAACATATTTTGTTTATTAAAGCAAATCATTTGTTGTCAGATGGCCCTTCGATAAGAGCTATCTATGGAAAGCTGGCATCTTATTACTCAGGACAAGAAGTAGTGAGTTCAGGAAGCTGGAGTGATTTTATACAAGAAAGACAAAATTATGAAGAAAGCATTAGAGGTAAGGAAGATGGAAAATATTGGGAAGATTTGATTAAGAATGAAAAAATGTACGTATCCTATGATGAGATAAAAAAAGCATCTCTAGAAATTGTAAGCGCTAAAGAATCCTATATATTATCTCATCAAGATTTGCAAAAGATAGCAGACGAGAATAAGACTTCGGTGTTTAATATAATGTTGTTTCTGTATGCTTATGCTCTTGCGCGTATATTTAATAAGGATGGTTTTATAGTAAATTATACTATAGCAGACAGATTTGAAAGTAAAAATATGTATCTTGCGGGTTATACTACTAGTAATGTTCCGTGTGTATTAAGAAATATTAAAAGTAGTAGTTGCGAATTACTTTTAAGAAAATGTGTCATTGATTTTGAGGAGGCCTTTAAGCATTATAAGATGGCTGATGTGTTATCGAATGCTCAATTTACTATTTCATATTTAACTAAAACAGTGAAATTGCCGGAGTGGAAAAACTTAGAGAGTGAGGTATATCCTATCGAAAGTGAAGTGAGTTGCAAAGATACAAGTTATTCTCTTATGTGCATGGAGAATGAACAAGGAGATATAACAATAAATATTATTGCAGATAGGGATATATACAGGAAGAACTTTAACGATAAAGTAATCAGAACAATGAAGGAAGTTTTTGATGAACTGAGGAATATTGATCATACAAGACTTCCTCTTACTGCAACCCAACAATACTATTTACACAAAGAATATCCAGACAATCCGGGTGCATTCAATATAGGGAATGGGCTACATATTAAAGGGGAAGCAGACGTGGGACGCATGAAAGCGGCTATAGAGAAGCTATATGATAGATATGATGCTTTTCGTCTAGTATTCCACCTGAAGGATGGAGGATATTTTGTACTTAAAGATAATGTCAACATAAAAATACCTGTGTACGAAGCAAAAGGAGCTACTCATGAAGAACAGTTAAAATATGCTAGAGAGAAATCTTGCAGGATGGTTACAGAACCTATAATGTTAAGTAAAGATGGTATGGCTAGATTTTGGATAATCAAGATTGGATTAGATGAGCTCGTGGTAGGATACTCTATTAACCATCTTGTTTCTGATGGAATGTCCTTTGCATTGATGGAGGAAACACTATCAAAACTTTATGAAGATCCTGACAGGGAAGACATGACATTACCAAATAGTTTTGCGGAATTTCTTAAAGAGAAAAAGGAGGCGCTTTTTCGGGATACGTCATTGAAATCACGAGAGTATTGGCGTAAGCGTATGATAGAATATAAGGATCCTATAATTATCGAACCTAAAGTAAAGGAAAAAGAAGCACTTTCGATGGTTTATGCAAAGATAGAAGTAGACAGAAGTAAGATAAGTGTGATAGCTAATAAGTCGAAAACTTCTAATTTTCATGTAATATACGAAATGTGGCATATAGCGTTAGCGGAGGTCATGAAACAAAATGACATAGCCTTAAGATATGCTTTCTCAGGAAGAATTAATAAGAAAGATATGGATTTATTTGGGCTTGTTGCTCATGGTGTTACTATGCGATCTAACTATCATAGGGATGATAATTGGAAATCGATTATGGAGGAACATATGAAGATTTACAATGAGGATATGAGACATGTAGCTTTTGCCGATATAGTTCCAGTAAGAGAATTTGTGATGTCCTATGTAGATAATACCGCAAGACAGGGGAGGAGTAATTTTGGAGGAGATAAATTTCTAGCACAATTTGGACTTACAAGTACCTACTTTACGGGACGATATTTGGCAGTTATGGTTGTAGAAGAAGAGTCTAAGATAACACTTTATCCATATTGCGACACGGCCACTTATGGTAGGGAGTTAATTATGCAGCTTAAGGCTACCTGCAATCACTATATGGAGACTATATATGAAGACGCAATGCAAGGAGAATGGAGGCCTTTATCTGCGTTATGTTTAGATGATACATTTATTTTAGAGCAACCTATGAAAACTGTAAGCACTAGCAATTATAAAAATGCACTAGACACTGTATATGAATTAATATCCAGCAACTTAGAATTTGAAGGTAAATTAAATGAAGATGATAATTTCTTCGAATTAGGTGGGAACTCTTACAAAGCGTTTTGCATAGTTAATAATCTGCCAGAAAAGTATAGTGGAAAACTTAATATATCAGATTTTTACGATTGCAATACTTTGGGAGATATAGCAGAGATACTGGTGTCAAATAGAGAAAGCAATTGAAAGAAGATGGTAAAAAAGTGCATATATTTATTCACGATTTGAAATTGCTATTTATATAACAGTTAGAAATATGCTAGATTAAAATTTCTTTGCAGAAAGGATAAAAATGATATACGTTTATAACGATATTATGGATTTTGAAGAAAAAAGCTTTCATGAATGGGAGAAAAATTTGGATAGAAAACGAGTAGAGATGGGAAAAAGATATCGTATGAAAAAGGATAAATGTCTTTGTCTTTTATCTCATCAGATTCTTCTCTACGCTCTTAAGATAGAATATGGGGTGTCAGTTCTTCCAAAGATAGCTACCGGAAAGTTAGGAAAACCCTACTTCGAAAATAGAATCTGTTGCTTTAATATATCTCATTGTGATACAGGAATAGTGGTGGCAGTATCAGATAAAGAGATAGGTGTGGATATTCAGAACTCGGTATCCTTTATCAAAGAGGTTAAAAATCAATTCCTTTGTAAGAGAGAGGAAGCTTTTGTAATGAAGAAAAAAGAAAGCCCTAATGAGATTTTGAAAATTTGGACACTTAAAGAAGCCTATGGGAAATGTAGGGGAGTAGGGCTTTTATATCCTTTTAAAGAAAAAGACTTTAGCGATATTCTAGATTATAAGGGAATATGCGAATTTGAGAAATTTTATGTTACCACTATAATAAATAATGAATATATACTAAGTGTATTTGCACATAACAAGAAAGATATAAAATTTTGTTCGGTAAAATATTCCCAACTTTGTGATACCTTGAATTTGAAGATGCCTTATGACCTTAATGAGATGGAACGAATTTGTTCTGATTGAAAAATAGTAAATTACTATAGATAACGTCAATGCTTATACATAGCGATAGCAAAAAATGCTCAAATAACGAGGATAGCAGTTTGTTTTACTCTTCATTAATCAATGTTTATCAGATGTAATAAAGAATAGAACAAGAATATATAGCCTCTG
>OATK01000585.1_pt1 | contig 30968 bp, 24 predicted proteins | sample 1516611 | NCBI WGS metagenome assembly OATK01 (sample SAMEA2579947, study PRJEB22360) | human gut metagenome | biome: human gut; feature: human-associated habitat; material: faeces | place: Denmark | collected 2008/2010 | reverse complement strand
GTGACCCTCTGCTTGTAAGGCAGATGCTCTCCCAGCTGAGCTAAGATCCCATTTGGTGTATCGCTTATCAGCAGCACCATTGACTATTATATATGGTGTTCATCTTTTTGTCAATAGTTTTTTTAAAAAAATTGGGACATTTTTTCAGCGACATTTTAATGCTGCTTTCACGCCTCGAAAAGCCGCCTTTTTACCCAAACAGTGCCATAAAGGTTCCTCGCGCAAAGAAACTGAGGCAGAACATGATTGTTCCGGCTACCAAAACACCGCCCATGCAGGCGAGGACACTTTTCTTGAATCCCATGTCAAGGATACTGGCTGCAAGGGTTCCTGTCCACGCACCGGTTCCCGGAAGAGGGATTCCAACGAAAAGAAGGAGCGCTACAAACAATCCCTGACCGGCTTTCTCCTGCAGTTTCTTACCGCCTTTTTCGCCTTTTTCAAGGCAGAACGAAAAGAACTTGCCGATCACAGGCTTGTCCGCTCCCCAGACAAGAATTTTTCTTGCAAACAAATAAATAAATGGTACCGGAATCATATTTCCAATTACGGCAATCAGGATAGCAAGCCAGAGGGGCTGTGCGTCCCAAAGTACGGCGTAAGGGATTGCTCCACGAAGTTCAATGATAGGAACCATTGAGATCAATCCTACAAGTATCATTTTCTTAAACATAATTATTTTCCTTTCAAATTTGCTTTTTGATTTTGTTTCTTTATGACTATTTAGGGATTTTTACAATTTCTATCGAAATCTCGCCATTTGGCAAAAATTCCATCCAGGCATAGGTGCATTCAAAACCGCTTTGGCGCGGGCGTGAAATGCTGCCCGGGTTGAGAACGGTCATTTGGCTGCTCTGCTCGACAAACGGCACATGTGTGTGTCCGTAAAGGACAACATCTGCCTCATTTTGAAGCGCCCAGTACTTTAATACATCGACGCCACGCTCAACGTGCTGGTTGTGTCCGTGCGTCATTGCGATCTTATGGCCATGCAGACGGAACACATTTTCCGTGCGCAGGCTGGAATATGTGTCGCAATTTCCGCGAACCAGATAAACCGGTCCTTTCACCATAAGGCTGATTTCCTCGGCGGCATCCCCGACATCACCGAGATGGAATAATCCGTCGATCTGATCCTGATTTTTGCGAATGATATCATACATCCGATCATTTTTTCCATGTGAATCACTAAAAACGATATATTTTGCCATTCTTTTCTCCCATATTATGCCTGTTCATTCAACTTTTCAACCATCTTGCGGAGTGCGATGCCGCGGTGGCTGATCTTATTTTTCTCCTCCGGCAGCAATTCTCCGGTTGTACAACCTCGCTCCGGCAGATAAAAGATGGGATCATATCCAAAGCCATGTGTGCCTTTCGGTTCGTGAGCAAGTTTTCCTTCAATCACGCCTTTGGTCGTGATAACATTGCCGTCCGGATACGCACAGGCGATCACACAGACAAAACGTGCGTCGCGCTTTTCTTCCGGCACACCTTCACAGCGTTTGAGAAGATCAGCATTTTTGATGTCATATGACGTATCTTCACCGAGGTAACGTGCCGAATAGATTCCCGGCTCGCCATTCAGATAATCTACTTCAAATCCGGAATCATCTGCCAGAACCATCTCACCTGTCATTTCACAGATTGCCTTCGCTTTGATGATAGCATTTTCCTCAAAAGATGTTCCGTTTTCCTCAATCTCCGTATGAATGTCAAGGTCTTTGAGAGAAAATACATCGTAGCCTTCTCCCAAAATCTGTTTAATTTCCACAACCTTTCCTTGATTGTGTGTTGCAAATATCAATTTTTTTCCCATTTGTTTCATTCCCTGTGTAAAAATTTCGGTCAAATTTCGACCTTAATACGACTAGTATATATGTTGTCCGGAAAAAGTGCAAGCCCTTTCGATATATTTTTCCTATTTTTACTGATCCTTTGCCGGTCTTCTCGGCGGCTTAATTCCCATATATTGGTAAAGATAAGTTTTCATCATACCGTTATAGATCTTGCGGTTCTTGTCCGCCTTTTTGCCAATCATTTTCTGGGCTTCCTCATAACCGCTCAGAAGGAAAAATGACCACGTATCATTTTCTTTGATAATCTGACCGATACTGCGGTACAGCATTTCCATCTGTTTTTTGTCGGAAAGACGCTCGCCGTATGGCGGATTGGATACAACAAAACCGTATTTTTTCGGCGAGCTGAAATTGATGATGTCACGGCGTTGGAAATGAATCTTGTCTTCCACGCCGGCAAGCGCCGCATTGGCACGCGCCATTTTAAGCACTTCATCGTCAATATCGTAGCCCTGAATCTGCACTTCGGCATCCTCGCAGACCATATCCTGTGCCTCTTCCACGACACCGTACCATTCTTTTTTCGGAATCAGGTTGTCCCATTCTTCGGACAAAAATTCGCGGTTTAATCCCGGTGCGATCCGGCACGCGATCATAGCCGCCTCGATCGGGATCGTACCACTTCCGCAAAAAGGATCAACAAGAATGCGGTCCTTCTTCCACGGCGAAAGCAAGAGCATCGCCGCCGCCAGCGTTTCCGTCACTGGCGCCGGTGCGGTGTATCGGCGGTAACCACGTTTGTGCAGTGATACTCCCGTCGTATCAAGAGATACGGTCACGATATCTTTCATAATATTAATGCGGAGTGGATAAGAGGCCCCGTCTTCGGCAAACCAGCTGACCCGGTATGTCCGCTTGAGGCTTTCCACCATCGCTTTTTTTACAATGCGCTGTATGTCCGATGGACTGAACAATTTACTATTGACGGAGGTTGCTTTTGTCACCCAGAATTTTCCATTTTCAGGAATGTAGTGTTCCCATGGAATCGCCTTACAGGCTTCAAATAATTCATCAAATGTCTCCGCCTTAAATTCTGCCACTTTGAGTAGAATACGCTCTGTCGTGCGAAGGAAAATATTTCCACGACAGATTCCTTCGGCATCTGCCAGAAAGGTGACTTTTCCATTTTCCACTTTTGAAATTTCATATCCAAGATCGTTGATCTCGCGTTTTAATACCGCTTCCATGCCAAAATGGCAGGGCGCGATCAACTCAAATATTTCTTTGCCCATCGTACTCTTTTTTTCCTTTCTTTTTCCAAATCCGGTAGCTTTCGAAGCCGCCGGCAATACTTGCCGCATGGTACCCAAGCCGGTTCATCTCGCGGGCTGCGTACATGCTCTGATTTCCGCGGTCACAGTAAAAGATCAAATACGTAAACTGGTGCCGCCACCCCTCTTTTTCCTGTTCCCATCGTCCGTACGGAATATTGACCGCTCCCTTGATGTGCTCTTCCTGATACTCTTCGCGTTCCCGTAAATCAATGAGAATCGTCCCTTCTCTTGCCTGCCACGAAGCCAGCTGACGGATCGAGATAATCGAAAAACTCATAGTATCACGTTCTTTTTCTTTTATTATATGCGGGTTTTCGACAAAATGTGACACCCGCATGACCGCAAAAGAAAGGCCGCCTCCGGAATGGTGACGGCCCGTTCGTTTTTCATTTCTTACAGTCAGCACAACGGCTTAGTTGTCATGGTGACAATTGGAACTGTTCGTAGAATTGGAAGCATTGGATGCGTTCGATGAATTCTTAGAACTGTTTTTCGAAGAATTCTGCGCACGGTTTTTCGCCTTATTCTTTGAACTGTTTGTACTATTTGTACTGTTTTGATTTGAATCGTAATCGTCTAAAAAGTTTTTCGCCATTTTTAAACCCTCCTGTCAACAATGTTTTGTTACAGGAGATAGTATCTGCGATTTCTTATTTCTTATGCAATTCAAGCTTTTCCAACAGAACCAAATAATTCCATTTTTTCTTTTACTGTTGCTTTGATTGCCTCTGCTCCCGGAGCAAGAAGTTTACGAGGGTCAAATCCTTTTCCTTCGAGATCTTTTCCTGCTTCAATGTATTTACGTGTAGCAGCTGCGAAAGAAAGCTGGCACTCTGTATTTACATTGATTTTTGACACGCCAAGACTGATTGCTTTCTTGATCATGTCTTCCGGAATACCTGTACCTCCGTGAAGTACGAGTGGCATTTCTCCTGTCAGCTGCTGAACAGCATCCAGCGTCTCAAAGCTGAGTCCTGCCCAGTTTTCCGGATATTTTCCGTGAATATTTCCGATTCCTGCTGCCAGCATCGTTACGCCAAGGTCAGCGATCATCTTACATTCTTTTGGATCTGCACATTCGCCGGCTCCGATAACACCATCTTCTTCTCCACCGATGGAACCAACTTCTGCTTCGATTGACATTCCTTTTTCTTTACAGATCGCTACCAATTCTTTTGTCTTTGCCACATTTTCTTCGATTGGATAATGAGATCCGTCAAACATGATTGAAGAAAATCCTGCTTCGATACAAGCTTTGGCACCTTCGTAGCTGCCGTGGTCAAGGTGAAGGGCAACCGGAACTGTGATATTCAGCTCTTCCAGCATACCATTTACCATGCCTACAACCGTTTTGTATCCACACATATATTTTCCGGCTCCCTCAGATACACCAAGGATAACCGGTGAATTGCACTCCTGTGCTGTGAGAAGAATGGATTTTGTCCACTCCAGGTTGTTGATGTTGAACTGACCTACTGCATATTTACCTGCTTTTGCTTTTTTGAGCATTTCTTCTGCTGATACTAACATCTTTCTTCCTCCATTTCTTTTTTTATTTTTGGTCTGCTTACACAGACTTATCGTCCACAACATTTTTTGTATTTCTTGCCGCTTCCGCATGGACACGGATCATTTCTGCCAATTTTTGGTTCTTCGCGGCGGATCGTACCGGAATTTTTCTGGTTGCGGTACAATTCTTTTCTGCGCTCCGCACTCAGGATCGAATCCCACTGTGGCAGTGTGTACAGCCATTCGGCATTGCAGTCTACCATATTATAATACAATTTTTCGCAGTCAATATCCAATTTAATCTCGGTATCTTTTTCCATCGTATCGATTGGATTTGGCTCTTTCAAACTATCATTGATTCCATCCAGGAAACCAACCATCATAGAAAGCGGTACTTCGTACTTCTCTGCCAGTCCTTCTACGGTTCCGGTCACAACTTCTGTCGGATTGGTCAAAAGTTTTTCATAAATGCCTTTTTCCAACTGGAAGTAATTGTTCCAAAGCTGCTCTCCTTCTTTTGAATTCTGCATTTCTTCACTATATGCGTACTCACGCCATTCTTGTAACAATGACATAATTTAATTCCTCCTGCGATTTTGCAATTTTCATTAGGTATTCCCTTTTTTCATTGTATCACACTTTTTAGTGACAAGCAATGGTTTTCTTTTGGCAGAAAAAGAGAGTTCCGCACGTTGCCGTTTGGAACTCTCCGGGGGATTTATTATTACATTTTATGATACGATGTGTTCGACGCCATCTGCATCTGTGATGATAATAGTATGCTCCACACCTTGTTTCACATAAAGATTCAAGTTCCAGCTAGGAGCTGTATTTCCATTTACATCTTTTATCACAAAACTTGAAATATGCTGGTCAACACCATCTATTGTCACTTTTTGGATTCCACTGTAACTCTTCACCGCCACACTAACGGCAGTATAACTATCTTTCGTCAAGAATCCATCCTCTCTGGCAATCGGTTTACTGCCGATCGAATAAACAGCACCTCCGTAAATTGCCACATCACAATGCTGTTGATTCTGACCATCACCCAAGGCATATTTGGATCCTGTAGCCGAAATATTACCACCATAAATTTCAACGGTAAGCGTAGTTACATCTGTCTTGGCTTCAGATCCTCCTGCACCGATACCGGCTCCATTTCCACCGGACTGCGCGTAAATATCACCACCATAAACGATGATTTTTCCACCACCGCGTCCGCACTGTCCATCACCGATACCAGCTCCATTTCTCCCACCTTTGGCAACAATCGTTCCACTGTAGATAACAATTTTTCCGAGTGTTCCCGCATCTGCATCCTTGTCACTTCCTGATGCACCGATAGCTGCGGCAGACTGTCCACCCATCGCAAAAAGTTTTCCTGTACCACTCAGAGAAAGTTCACACCCTTTCGGCACTTCAATACATGCTTTCTTCGCCGGCGAATTCAATGTCGTCGTTCCACTCAGCTGCAAATTCACCTTTGCTTTATTCGTAAGAGTGATCGGACTTCCTGCCGCCGTCGTAATGATAACATTGTCAAGTACGATTGTATGCGTTCCACCGGAAACCGTAATCGAATTTGTCGTCGATGTGCTGTTTCCGCTAATTGTATACGCTCCAGTGTAACTCTGTTTCTCGCCGTCACCAATCGTATAGCCATCTTCCTCAATCAAAATATTTCCTTCCAAAAGATCCAGAGTCTTTGTTGTCTCTGGTTTTTCCGGTTCCGGCTCTGTTGTCGGTACTGCCGTTGGCTCCGCTGTCGGTTCTGTACTTGGTTCTGCCGTTGGTTCCGTACTTGGTGTCGCCGTTGGCACTGTAGTCGGGGTTGCTGTTGGCACCGTGGCAGGTGTTGCCGTCGGTGTCGCCGTTGGCGTCGTTCCTTTTACCAAATTGATCAATGCCGTAAATGCTGCTTTTGGCATATAATTTTCATCAAACAGAGATGGGTAATACGGTCCATCATTCTTTTGCGTGTTTAACCAGGTATCCAAATCGGTCAGATTCCAGAATGTAACACCGCTTACATTAACATTGTTACTATTTTTCTGCGTAAGCACTATATTCATAAATTTAGAATATGCATTTGCTAACGTTTCCTGTCCGGATTCGGAATTGTCTTTGCTCGCAAAATCAAGTTCCGTAATCTGCACCTCATAGCCATTTTGCTTAAACGAATTCAACGCATTTTTAATATTGTCGCCATCGCTGACATTCAAGTTTGTCTGATGCGCCTGCATTCCCAAACCGTCGATCGTACCTGCTGCCTTGGCATCTGCCAGATATTTTACCACAGCTTTCATCTGTCCCGGAGACGCCATGCCTACATAATCATTGTAGAACAACTTTGCGCCGGATCCGGCCGCTGTCTGAGCTGCTCTTGCATATTCAAACGCTTTCGTAATGTAAGTATTGTCCTCTTCGCCAAAAATCGCTCCATAAAGACTCTGTGTACCTGTTCTCAGCTTACAGCCATTGTCATTGATCACCTCATTGACAACATCATACGCATATACCACACCCGGATATTTCGTCTCTGTGTATTGAATAATCTGCGTGATATAGCTCTGCATACGCTGTAACATTGTTTCTTTATCTACTAGATTGGTAATATTTTTCTTTGCCGTGCCATTTCCATCGTATTGGACCTCGTAGCCTTCACAAAAATACCAATCTGGCGTCTGTGAATACCAAACCAATGTATGGAAACGCACTTGCAGATTATTTGCCTGCGCAAGACTTAAACATTTATCGATAATATCGGTGTTTATCACCGGCATGCCATCTGCGGAAGCCTTGGATTTTTCCTGATTCAAAAGGCTTTCCGGTTTCAATTCATCGCCAAATGTCACTCTGGTATAATGATGTTTAATAAACTGTAATATTTCATCATTTTTCAAATTATAACTGTACACTTCACATCCCATCGGGAATTGTTTGCTGTACGCTTCACTCAGGCTTTCTGTCGCAAGCACTTTGTCCAAATCAAGATGTTTTTCCGTTATGGAAATATTGTCCACGTAAAATTCACTTTGATAATTTTGCATCTCAAAATACATATGAAGCTGTTTCACATCTCCCGGTGCTACCACCGTCGCTTGTATTTTCTTCCAATTTCCGGTAGGCACTTTCAATGACTGAATCGTCGTATATGTGATGTTTCCGGCAAAGTCCTCTGCCTGCCACATGCAATTGATCATGCGGTCACCACCAGCCTGATGTTTGACATAAGCTTCTATCGTATATGTAGTATAATCCGTTACATTATAAGTCACGTCAATCTGCGGACCGGCCCAGTTTTTCTCGCGATTCGATACTTTTAGGCAATAGTTATCATTGTAACCGCCCTCTGTAACGGTCAATGTTTCTTTTCCTTGCCGCCCGGTCACATACGTATTTTTTCCATCCTCAAAATCAAGTGAGAGTGCTTTTCCTTCTTCTGCCGGAATCGGTGTCCCCGGCACTTTTGTCGGCTCACTGCTTGGCTGTGTACTTGGCTGCGTGCTCGGTGCCACACTTGGCTCTGCTGTCGGAACGCTGCTTGGTGCCACGGTCGGACCGATTGGTGGTTTCTCACTCGGCTGTGCAGATGGCTTCGCACTTGGTACCACACTCGGCTGTGCAGATGGTTGTTCGCTCGGCTTCACGCTCGGCTGTGCAGATGGTTGTTCGCTCGGCTTCACACTCGGCTTCACACTCGGCTTCACACTCGGCTGTGCAGATGGTTGTTCGCTCGGTATCACACTTGGCTGTGCACTCGGCTGCATGCTCGGAACTGCACTCGGCTGCGTGCTTGGTGCTATGCTAGGCACTGTATTTGGTGTTTTCGTTTCCGTCGCATCCGGTTCTTTCGTCGAAATACTTGCTGCTTTTTTTACCGTCACACGGCATTTTAAAACATATTTCTTTCCACGATAACGAAAACGGCTCGTAACATAGGTTTTTCCTTTTTTCTTCGCCGTTATCTTTCCGGTTTTGCTAACCGTTGCAATTTTTTTATTCTTGCTTTTCCATGTAATCTTTGTCTTTTTATTGACATATTTTACTTTGACTTTTTTGGATTTTCCAACAGTCAGAACGACTGTTTTCTTAGATAATCTCGGTTTCTTTGCTGCTTCACTTTGTTCGGCCGGCGTGCACAATGCGACTATCATCGCAGTGATCAAAAGAACTACCAGCCACTTTGTTTGTTGACTTTTTCTTGCTTTTTCCATGCGTATTCCTCCAATTTGGTTTTCCAAAATTGTACTCCGACCATTATCATACTATTACCTACAATAAAACGTACTATTTTTCTCCAAATCACCCAGAATACAGATTAGAAAAGCGACTGCTGCTACAATCGCCTTTCATGGTTCAATATTAACAAGTTTTTTTCGAAAAGTCAATCTTTTTTGTGCATTTTACACAATTTTTACACTTTATTCTCCCAGGCTTTTTATTTCAAAAAGGCATCGACACCATCGGCAATTCCTTTTACCATCTTTTTCTGATAAGAAGCAGATGCCATTTTCAGGTCTTCGGCGCGGTTGCTCATAAATCCCATCTCAATAATCGTAACAGGGACTTTGCACCAATTGATGCCCGTCATCGTGTCGGTGTACATTACTCCGCGGTTTTTGGCACCTGTCGCCGTACAATATTTCCGAATCATTTTCTTAGAAAATTTCTGGCTGGCTTTGCGCACCTTTTTCGACATATATTTGTTGTTTCCTGTCGGAGCGATTGACAATGCACCGCTTACCGAAGTGCTTTCCGAAGAGTTCGCATGAATGCGGATAAATGCATCTGCCTTTGCCGCATTTGCCACTTTTGCACGCTCTACGTTGGAAATGTTGACATTGTGCTTTGTGCGCACCATGACTACTTTATAGCCTCTCGCCACCAGCTCTTTCTTTACTTTTTTCGCCACCTGCAGATTCAGCTGATATTCACCAAGTCCGCTTGCTTTTCCCGATGTCCCGGATGTTACCTTTGCTTTTTTCGTCGAAGAGCCCGGGCCGTTTGGCTCCAACGAACTGTTTCCGCGCAGCTGATGTCCGGCATCGATTGCCACCACTTTCTGTCCGTCTTTTGTCGCCGCCTGTGTCACTCCTCCGGTCATCATTACTCCCAGGATCAAACCTGCTGCCAATACTCGTAATTTCATTTCTTTCCCTTCCTTTCATTTTCATTGTACCTACAAAAAAAGAGCAAACACATAATGCATTTGCTCCTTCGTGCGGAGTATGGGACTTGAACCCACACGTCTTTGAGACACATGATCCTTAGTCATGCCTGTCTGCCAATTCCAGCAACTCCGCATACCACAGTCAAGCCGCGTCCACGACTTGACTGCTTGACTATTGTATCAAATAATTCTCCTTCTGTCAAGGATTTTTTTGATTTTTGTTAATTATTTTTCAAAAATAATTTTTGTTATTGTAACACTTCCGGCATATCCGGCTTGTCCGGCATTGATAACAACATAAGGATTGGTTCCCGCTGCCTCTTTGACTTTATCAAGATTTACAACAAATACGCCTTCTTCGTTCACGCCATATTTCGGATCTGCCACTTCTTTGCCCTCTACTTTGTGTCCCACAATTCCATGGAACTCAAATGTTGGATCCGATGCCGTAAATTCAATTCGGCAAGTGCTGTATTTTGAAAAATCGATATCTTCCGGCAATAACACTTTTGCTGTAGGCGCATACTGAGACATGCCGCTTTCTACATAGCTTACAGCCTTTGGAAGTGTGTTCACTAAGCTGTCATCTCCTACCATAATGGACTTATAGGTAAATGTGCCTTTGAATCCTGCTGTTGCTGTAGAAACATGCATATACACTTTATCCTCTGCTCCAATTTTGGCAAAAGCCTCTTTATTTACTTCTATCTCAACTCTTCCTCCGGTTTTTCCATAGGCATCCAGAACAGCCGGCGAATTCCATTGATCTCCCGTTTTTAATCCAATATTGAATCCCTGTGTGGCTGCAACATCCGTATCACCCTCCACAGCTGTATAATTCAATACAATTTTACATCCGGCAGATAATTTTGTCTTATCAATTTCAAAGACTCCCATCGAACTATACTGAGCGAATCCATTTGGCACGTAAGCAAAAGAAGCTCCTTCTCCAAGGGCACTGCCTTCCAGCACCAATTTTGTCTCTTCCCGCTTCGTAACATCTTCTGTTTCGACGTCTGACGTATCTGCTCCCGGTGTCTCTATGCCCGGCGTTTCCGGTTCGGATGGTTTCGGTGTTTCAGCAGGCGCAATCGGCTCAATTGTAATATCCGGCACCGTCTGTCCTTCCGGTAAAAGTGCCACACGCAAGATTTTAACTTTCCCCGCATAACCGGCTTTTCCGGCATTGATAACGACAAACGGATCTGTCCCGTTCTCTTTCAATACATTATTCAATGTAATCTGGAACATTCCCTTGGATACTGCACCATACTGTGGATCCGTCACTTCCGCTCCGTTCACTTTATGACCCACGATACCGTGGAATTCAAAAGAAAGATCCGACGCCGTAAAGTCAATGCGGCAAGTTTTGTATTTACTAAAATCAACGTCTGCCGGCAGATTTACTTTTGCCGTTGCTGCGTATTGATTCAATCCGTTTTCCACATAGGTATAAGCAGAAGGAAGTTCTTTTACAAGACTTTCCGTACCGGCTTTTACACTTGTATATGTAAAGGTTCCTTTGAAACCGGCTGTCGCGGTGGAAACATGCATGTACAATTTCTCTCCGGCATTGATTTTCTCCATTTTTGTGCTATCCATAGAGATCTCAATCTTTCCACCTGACTGGTCATATACATCACAAACCGCCGGTGAATTCCATTTATCTCCTGTTTTCAGTCCCACATTAAACTTCTGGCTGTCAGCAACGTCTGTATCCCCTTCTTTTGCTTCATATGTCAATGTAATGGTGCTGTCTTTTGTTAGACTTGTTTTGTCAATCTCAAAAACACCAACAGACTGATACTGCGCCGCCCCATTTGCCTTATACGTAAAGTCTGCGCTTTCTCCAAGGGCATCCCCTTCAATCACAAGTGCTTTTGGTGCTTCTGTCGGTGTCTGACTCGTTTCCGGTGCCTTACTTGTCTCCGGTGCCTTGCTTTCTTCCGGTGCCTTGCTTTCTTCCGGTGCCTTGCTTGTCTCCGGTGCCTTGCTTGTCTCCGGTGCCTTGCTCGTTTCCGGTGCCTTGCTTGTCTCCGGTGCCTTGCTTGCTTCCGGTGCCTTGCTTGCTCCCGGTGCCTTGCTTGCTCCCGGCGCTTTACTTGCTTCCGGCGCTTTTACAGATTTTACTGTAACAACGAGAGTCTTTTTCACTCTCTTTTTCCCATTGATCATGGTCACATTAATTTTCGCTTTTCCTGCTTTAAGCCCTTTTACCGTAAGACCTTTCGCAGATTTTTTCGTGATCTTTACGACTTTCTTTGCCTTTGCTTTCATTTTACATTTGATTTTTTTGGCATTTTTAATCGTAACTTTTTTGCTGCCTCCAACCCGAACTGAAATTTTTGTCTTGCTGAGTTTCGGCTTTTTGGCAGCTTCCGTTTCATTTGCCGGAATTCCCGACGCCACAACAGCCGCTGCCAAGAGCATAGCTGTTGTCTTTGTAAACATTTTTTTGTTCATTTCGTAAACCTCCTTACATACATCACAATATTTTATAGTTACAAATAGTTTACCAATATCCGGTAACAAAATCCATGATGTATAAGGCGGTCTTTTTGACCTTTTTGGCATTTATTGTTTTACAAACCAACTCAAAAGTTTGCTATTTTCCTTCTGTATTTTTTTCATCTGGGAATGTGGCAGCGGCGCCATGACAGAGCCGGTTTCCACGGTCACATTCGGTATTTTCTTATTGTAAATGAGCCAGTCCCCAAATCCACCGTTCGGATCGGTACTGATGGATTTGGGCATCAGGCGGTAGTGTGTAAATCCATTCACCTTGGTCGCAAGGTTTTTTTGGCGTTCATAGAGCGATGCCTCGGATTCTACATTGTAGTTCCAATAAAGAATACTTCCGGTGGAATGATAGTTCAAGGATGCCTTCCAACCCGAATTACGATTGACAAAGTTCATCATCACACGGGTTTCCTTTTCGGATGCCGCCTTTTTCCCCGGATAAGAAAGTCCGTCCGCCTTTTTTGATTTTCCTTTTTTATTCCAGCCGCCCGGACAGTTAAAGTTTAAGTTTACCCCACGGGCGTTGCCTTTCCATGTCCGTGCGGAATTTTTCGTCTTTTTACAGATTTTCCGCAGTTTTGGATTGCGGATGGCATCAAAACCAAATTGGGAAATGGTTACGCCGTCCGGATTGATCATCGGAATGATATAAATGCATTTCCCTTTAAGCGCACTCTTGTAATCCGCGTATTCCCGCAAAATTTCTTCACTTTTGTGTGTGAGCATCTGGCAGTTGAGCCATTCTCTCGCATGAATTCCACCATTGATCAAATATTTTTTGGAAGCATACGGACTTCCGATGCGGAGGCACCAGATCGCACGCCCGTCTTCGCTGGTTCCGATATTCTGCAAAGAGGCTTTCCCTCGGTATTTCCACGCAAGTTTTCTGAGATCTGACGTCATGTCCTCATACGTATACTTGCTGTCTTTGACATTGACGATCCACGGCTCCTCTTTTACCGTGATACGTATTTTAATCTCATTTTTTTCAGAGCCTTTGACTTTTACACTTATGGTCGTCTTTCCTTTTTTGCGCGCCGTAATCTTTCCCTTTTTATCAACGGTCGCTGCTTTTTTGTTGGAGGAGGTCAATGTCAAACGGCTCATTTTATAATTTGTGCGTATCCGGGCCTGTTTTCCCTGATACACAAGCTCCGCATTTTTCCCTTTATTTTCCAGTTTCTTGTCAAATCGGATTTTTACGGTAAAGATTCGCTCTCCCTCTGCTTCTGTCACCTTTATCTGGCAGTTCTGTGCTTTGGACTGCCCTTTTTTCAAGCATTTTACCTGTCCGTTTTTTTCTATTTTCAATATTCCGCGGCGGCACAGCGAAACGGTCTCGCCAATCGGTTCAAATGTGGCTTTCAATGATGTTTTCAACGCCACAGTGTCCGTCACATACGAATGGATCTGATATTGCACTTTCTTTTTGCTGACATGCTTCGAGACATTTTTATTTAACAGGGTAAATGACGTCGCTGCCGGCGTGACAGTCGGTGTCGTCGAAGGAAGCACATCGGCAGATGGCGTCGGAGATATGCCGGCTGGTGTATATAATGGCATATTTGGTTCTACAGTTGTAGTCGGAATTTGCGACGGCGCGGATGAGACTGCAGGATATGGTGTCCCGGATGGAAGTGTCGTCTGCGCTTTTGCCTCATTTGCAGGCATTTGCGTGAAAAATAAAGCTGTCAAAAGAAGCCATACCAGTTGTTTTTTATTTTTTTGCGATGCCATGTCATTTCCCCCTTAAGTCAAATAGAAAGGGCACCTCAATATCTGAAGTACCCTTATGATTCATTGTTATTGTTCTGTCTTATGCAAGTTTGCTTTTCGCAACTTCTACCAATGTAGCAAATCCTTCCGGATCGCTGATAGCCATCTCAGAAAGCATCTTGCGGTTCACATCAACGCTTGCAAGTTTCAAGCCATGCATGAATTTGCTGTAAGAAAGTCCATTGATGCGGGCTGCTGCGTTGATACGAGCGATCCAAAGCTGTCTGAACTGTCTTTTTCTCTGTTTTCTACCTGTATAAGATGTCTCCAAAGCACGCATAACAGACTGTTTTGCAACACGATACTGTTTAGATCTAGCGCCTCTGTAACCCTTTGCTAATTTCAAAACTCTTTTATGTTTTTTCTTTGCGTTTAATCCGCCTTTAATTCTAGCCATTTCTATTTACCTCCTAATTGCGTTCAAGTAACCCATCATTATGCGTAAGGCATAATCTTCTTCATTGTCTTAACGTTTGTCTCATCAACCAAAGTAGATTTTCTGAGATTTCTTTTTCTCTTTGTTGTTTTTTTTGTCAAAATGTGGCTTTTGTATGCCTTATTACGAACCAGTTTACCTGTTCCAGTTACTTTGAATCGCTTTGCAGCGGCTCTTTTTGTTTTCATTTTCTGATTTGCCATAATGTATTTCCTCCATTTATATTTGATAGTGCCAAATGCTCTATCATTATTTTGCGGCTGTTAAAAACATGATCATGCTTCTTCCTTCCATCTTCGGATCTTTGTCGATAACTGCCACATCTTCCAATTTCTCAAAAAATGCGTTCAGCACTTCACGACCAACATCCTTATGTGCCATCTCACGGCCGCGGAAACGAAGCGTAACTTTCACTTTGTCTCCCTTGGACAAGAATTTACGAGCCTGATTGGATTTGGTATTCAAATCGTTAGTATCAATGTTTGGTGAAAGACGAATTTCTTTCACATCGATGGTTTTTTGTTTTTTCTTTGCTTCCTTTTCACGTCTAGCCTGCTCATAACGGTATTTTCCGTAATTGATAATCTTGCATACCGGTGGTTTGGCACCCGGGGCAATTTTAACCAGATCAAGTTCTGCATTTTTTGCCATCAAATAAGCCTCTTTGGCTGACATAATTCCAAGCTGTTCTCCGTCCTGGCCGATCACGCGGACTTCTTTGTCACGGATCTGCTCATTAATCATTAATTCGCTGATGATTCGCACCTCCAAATGAAATAAAAAAAGATAACTGTTTTTAAAGCCAGCTATCCACAGAAATTCTTCATTCAAATGTATGAAAAAATTGGTTTGACCATTGCGCGCGCAATTGCGGCAAGGTGAGAGTGGATAACTCTGCTTTTTTTACCTTTGCTATCATATCATGGATTTTGGTGGGTGTCAAGGGGTTTTTCCATTACTTTTAGAAAAATAAGTCGCAATTGCATAACTGTCTGCGTGGGGGGGAAGTCGCTCAAAAAGAATTACGGTAAAAAGTTTTTTACAGAACGCGGTTTTACCGTAAAATTTGTAAATAATAGGAAACAGTTGTAAAAAAGCGGAAATTATTACGGTATTATTCTGCGTGAAACAAGGCAAAATACCGTAAAAAAACAAAAATTGTAAAAAAGTGGCAAAAAAGAGGAAGGAATTACGGTACAACCAGAAGAAAAACCTAGGATTTGACCGTAATGCCAGAAAGGCAGTGCTCCCTTGACAAAGCAGCGTCCCTCGGCTTCACCTCGGCGGCAGGACGCAGTTTGCATTAGAAGGGGCTGCCACACTAATCACTTAGTGCGACAACCCCTCACTGCGAAGCAGTGTGATTTATAAATATCGAGTTTTATGCAATAAGACTGTTCTATCATTGGCAGACCATAAGTTTCCATCACTTGACAACGATTTTCTCAATTATTATACTTCCTGCGAACTATAAACTCGTTTTATGGCTCTCACTTTACTGCTGAGTCCTTTTTTCCGCAGCAGTTTGCGGTATGCCTTAATCTTCGATTTCGGCACTTTCACGGTCGTTTTCTTTGTGATGCCCTTAAATGCGTTCTTCGCAACATTCTTTGTCTTCAGCTTACGCGACTTAATGACAAGCAATTTCAGCTTCTTACATTTGGAAAACGCCTTTTTCCCAATTTTTGTAACATTCTTTCCGATTATGATCTTAGTAACTTTACTATTTCCCTTAAATGCTTTACCGGAAACAGATGTCACTTGGTAGGTCACTCCATTCACTTTTACAAATGCCGGAACTTTTACTTTTCCTTTGGCATTTTTTGCAGGTGCCTCATACTGCACTTCCGGATTTTCCGAATCCGCATTCGTTATTTTGAACGTCGATCCCTGACTGTCTTTAATAAATGTTCCTTCTTCGTTCCCTTCCTCTACCGGTGCTTCCGTCGGTTTCTGTGTCGGTTGTGCGGTCGGCTGCTGTGTTGGCGCAGGCGTTGCACTCTGTGTCGGAGTTGTCGGCGTCGGGCTTGGACTCGGTTTCGCCACCTTTGTCCATTTTGCATAGAGTGTCATATTCCCAACATGTCCCTTCGGTATCTCGGTTATCCTTGATGTAAATGCCGCATCCGTATACCAGCCATCAAAGGTACAGCCCGCTTTTACCGGATCCTGCAATGCCGTCGCTGTCGGAAGCGGATAATAGGATGCCGGGTTTGCTGCCGCATTTGTTCCGCCATCTAACTCATAGGTTATCTGATACTGATTCAATCTAATATATAAATGTACAGTCATGATACAATTGTATCCGCAGTCATAAGTATAAGTAACTTCTTCTGCCATCGGATCAAATACCAAAACATTGTCCGCCAATGTTGCGCCGGTTATATTTGATATACTATTTACGTCCCAGCCGGAAATCTGTCCCATATCGATCTCAACGGTATCGTACATCATAATACTGCCTTCCAAATTTCTATCCGAATACTTGTCTGTTACTTTTAATACCTTGATCGGATTAATGGAAAAATTCATGGAAGACAAGCTTGTATTTTGTCTGATATCCAGACCATCAATCTCATTATCATTACAGTCCAACGTGCTAAGACTCTGATTTTTACTCACATCAAGACTTTTCAATTTATTACTCGAACATTGCAGCATATACAGCTTTGTATTGGCACTGACATCCAGACTTGTCAATCCATTATTTTCGCAGACCAAATTAACCAATTCCGGATTCTTACTCACATCAAGGCTCTTGAGGGATGTATTATGTGAAGTATATAAAGATTGCAATGCCGTATTGGCACTGACATCCAGACTTGTCAATTTATTATATACACAACGCAAATATTCAAGTTTTGTATTAGTTCTTAAGTCCAGTGTAGTCAACTTGTTACTTCCACAATCTAAACTCGTTATGTTCAGATTCTTGCTGACATCCAGAGTCGTTAAACTATTATTTGCGCAATGCAAGTTCTCCAGCTGCGTATTTTGACTTAGATCCAGCTCTGTGATCCCATTTTGACTACATGATACGTCGGTTAATTCCGAACTATCACCTATATCCAGACTTGTCAATCTGTTCTGATAGCAGCTTAGTGTTTTTAATGCAGTATCTCCACTTATATTTAAACTCGTCAGGTTATTGTTATAGCACGCCAGCGTAGTCAGATTTGTCATATTGCTGAGATCCAAAGCTGTCACTTGTGTATTATACACATGCAAACCTTCTAATTTCGTATTCTGACTTACATCTAAACTCGTCAGCGGATTGTTTCCACATGCCAGCTCCACCAATTCTGTATTCTTACTCAAATCAATACTTGAGATTTGATTTTCATAAATCCATAATTTCTGCAGGTTTGTATTCTTTGTCACATCCAGACCCGGCAATTGATTATACCTGCACTGTAACTTGATTAATTCCGTATTCTGACTTACATCTAAACTTTGCAAGTTATTCTTATCACAATTCAGTTCCTGCAGCTTTTTATTTTTCGTCACATCTAAACCGGCCAGACTGTTACTTTCGCATTCTAATACCGTTAAATTTGGAAAATACTCAATCCCTGCAAGAGAGGTGATTTTGGTTTGACTGCTGAAAGGATCAACATTTACAACGATTTCCTTTACTGCGTTTCTCTCACTTTCTGACAATCTTCCATCGCCGCTTTTATCAAATCTACCAACATATTTCAAAAATGTGGCATCCGGAAATGTCTTATTATCGATCGGCACATCCGTTTCCGCCGCCTTTACAGGCGAAGCCGTATAGCAGCACACCGCCATGCCAAATAACAATATTCCAAATCCCAGTTTACGCAATCCAAATTTACTCATATATTTTCCTCCATTTCCATAACTTTGCATGCCTACTTACTTATTGTATTATACCACCAATGCTGCTTCTTGACAATCCCGCTTATTTTCGAAAAGTTTGACACCTTAAAGCAAAGAATTATAAACATTATATATAACGAAATATGCGCCGCCGGGCGCACCATTTTAAAAGCCGCCACACCGGGTAACACCCGTGCGGCGGCTTTTGTTTTACAATAGTACCATAATCCTCTAAACTATATTTTGTTTATCGTTTCAAAATAACTGCTTTGATAATAAATCCTGCCTCATCGGCACCATCACCAAAGATTTTGAACCGATATAATTCTTTCTCTTTATTCAGCTCAATCACTTTTGAATGTTCTAACGGATTAAATGGTGCATCTGTTCCTGCCCACTGTATTTCAACATCCTTATCCTGAGCGTCTTTGTATCGTGAAGCGCATCCAAATTTATCTTCCGCGCCAAGACGATCGTATTTGATCTCAATCGACGAAAATTTTGTATCTGTCAATTCTTCCGGCATATTGAACCACACGCCCGGATACTGTCCGTTGTAAGTAAGGGATGCCTGTCCGTTATACATATCTACTTCTGCACTTGCTCCCCCTTCTGCCTCAACATTTTCTTCTGTGATTGGAATAGCGTATTCCGTTTTGTCTGCATTCCATCCTGTCACAAGGTTTGGATTCATTGTTGGAATTGGAGCAACAGTTGGTCTTGCTGAAAGGTCTGGGAGCTCCGGTGTGTCTTTTTCAGAGAATGCCCAAGATGCTACGTTATAACCAGTACCACGGAATACAAAGTATACGTCATGTACACCTGTTACTTCTTTTTCAATATCTGCTGTACTGAATGCATAAAGTTTCTTGGTATCAAGAAGGCCAATGCGCGCAATGCGGTTTGCAGGTACGGTTGGATCATCAAGATAAACTTCAATCTGTCCTTCGTCATTTGCTGCTGCAATTTCTGCACTAATGCTCTTAAGTCCGTTTGCGCCAAAGTCTACTCCACTGATCTTTGTCCAGTCACCGGTATTAATCTGATCCAATACCATCGGTGAACCATTGTAAGACTGCATTACTGTGCGGTCATCACGCAGTGATTTCACACCGGCACTCTTAGAAGCTGTTGTTGCATTAACATATCTTACACTTCCATCCTGATTGGTGTATGGATTGAAGTTTTCAAGCTGTTTTGCGCCTTGGTAAGAAGGCTTAATATCGATAGTCTCTTTATCCATGTCAATATCAATCTCGTTGACATGAAGGTTACGATACTGCTTGCTGTCACGATACAACGTATTGCTCAATGCTGTTGAGTGATAGAAGATGTAGTTGTGTCCCTTAAAATTCTGCATATGATGATGGTTGTTATATGTCTCACCATACAGTTTACTTGGGTTATCAAGAATTGTTCCAAGGAAATTATGAGCAACTCCCTTGTCATCTGTATATTTGGTCTGCCCTACTTTATCCGGGAAGAACGCGATGTTCATCGGATCGGAAGAAATATATGCTGCAATCTGTACTGCACCTACATATGGTGTATCTTTCTTTACATCCCAGTTTGTACAATAAGAATAGATATATTTGCCGTCAATCTGGTTGATCTCTCCGTCTTCAAAGAAGCAGAATGTGTCCAGAATCTGTGGCACACCATCCGATGATACTTTTCCGGTACCCTTTTCGAATTTCAATTTACATACACGTCCGGTCTGAACGTATTTTTCTTCATCATTTCCACCGCCAAAGTATACATAAGCGTTGCCTTTGTCATCCGCAAGAACTGCCGGGTCAAAGCACCATTTTACGCCGCTGCATCCCTCAGACTGGGAAGTAAATAATTTCTTTCCAAGATCATCATACCATGGTCCAACCGGTGAGTCTCCACGTACATACCCAACGCCACCACCATCGGTATAAAATACGTAATATTCATCCTCGCCGTCACCGTCACCATCAATCTTCAATGCAGATGGTGCCCATGCCTTTGTTGTCCATTTATTTGTCACTTTGTTCTTCGCAAGTGCAGAATCCGGAAGATTCGTAAGGTTTCCATTATCCATAAGACCTTCATCAGTCCAGTTTACCATATCGGATGTGGAAAGAATGCTCAAGGAATGATTACTGTAAGAGTTTGCTGCCAATTTTCCATCTGCATAATCAAATCCTTCATTGGTTCCATATACATATAATTTTCCATCAACATCTGAGTTATCCAATGCCGTTGGATCAGCGATGAAATCAAAGTTTGTCAGCATACTGTCAATATCATGTACTGTTCCGTCTGCTGTTGTATACTGCAATGGCGCTGTCAATTTGATCGCCGGCGTATCCCAATTATTGGAAGCGGTCTGCTGTTCAAATACATTGTCACCAAAATTGTCATATACTTTGGCACCTGCCTCTTCCAAGGACATCTGCGCACCATTTTTGTAAGCAACAACTTTCTCTTCTTTGGTATCATAACCAAGGGTATAGTCATTGAAGTAACTGTATGCTTCTTTACTGTCCACTTTTGGAGCAACTTTTATCAATGATGGTGCTGTTGTAGGCACCGTTGTTGGCATTTCTGTTGATGCTGCTGCAGACTGCGTTGGTGCTGCTGCAGACTGCGTTGGCGTTGCAGATGTTGCTGGTGTTGCTGGTGTTGCAGGTTGTGTTGGCGCTGATGTTCCCGGAGCCACTGAAGCTGTCGTTTTCGCTGCGTCTTTTTCCACTTTAACTTTGCATTTTAAAATTTTCTTCACCTTCCCTTTTTTATACGTCGCTTTCAGCGTTGTTGTTCCTTTTTTTACGCCTTTCACTACCGCATATTTTTTGCTCTTTTTGGTAAGTTTGATAACTTTCTTATTGGAGATCTTCCAAGTTACCTTTGCTTTTTTTGCCGCATTTTTCAATGTGACTTTTGCCTTTTTGCCAACTTTAACTGTAATATTGGTTTTGTTAAATTTGACTTTTTTTTGCCGCATCTGATACAGGAGACATCCCCGTAGGAATTGCCATTGAGGCTACCATCAGAACTGCAAGCACTTTCTTCTTTGATTGATTCATGGTGTCCTCCTTCTGCTTTTTCAGCGATCTAAAATTATTTTAATTTTACATCATTTCTTCCAAAAATGCATTGTGTTATTTTGTCAATAAATTGATATATCTGGCGCAAAATGATCGTGCTGCACTATTTATTGATTGACAGTTCTTCACTTTATTTGCTATACTTTTCTGCAAAGGAGAGATTTTATGTTTTCAACGATTCAAAGCCACGCCGGCAGAAGACATTCTGCCAACGACATTTTGTTCTTTGTAGGATGGCTTCTGCTTATCCCTTTTACCATTCTTGCACTTTTTTACAATATCGGATGGATCCATCCGACCCACTGGCTGCCTCCCTGCCTGTTTCATTTTGTCACCGGTCTTCCCTGTCCGGGATGCGGCGGGACGCGTGCCTTTGTCTCCCTTTTAAAAGGCGACCTGATTCATTCGTTCTTGTATCATCCGGTCGTCCCGTTCTGCTTTCTTCTCTATGTCATTTTTATGGTGACGCAGACGATGGAACGGATTCTCCGCAGGAAAACAAATTTGCGGTTTCACGCTCTTTCTTTCCGGTTAGAATATGTTTATTTGGCGGTAATCCTCATTTTGGTGCAATGGATCGTCAAAATAATAGCGGCCCTCCTATGAGAGCCGCCATTTTTGTTATGTAACTATTCAGGCGCCCCTCCCACACATTCACATTTCGAACACTTCGTGTTCTTTTCCCGCCTTTGACAAGGCTAAAAATGCTCATATGTGGAGGGGAGCCCTATTAGGATCACTGTATGGAAATCAACGTCTCTTACGTGCAAGCACGACGATTCATTGATTTCCATACAGTGATCCTGAATAGTTACTTTGTTATCAATAGGTTGTATACGATGAAATGTCGACGCGGAAAAACTGCTGCATCCACTGCATTACTTCGCTTTCATTGTTTGGATCAATGTTATTGATGGATTGCAGATTTTCCATTGTAACGTGAGACCAATCAATCATCATCGCAAAAGAAACGATCATAAATGCGTTCAGAAGAAGCCCTAAAATATTCACCACAAGGCCAATAATCCCGAGTGTTCTTCCGGTTCCACTTCCCTTTACCACGCTAATGATAGAGAAGATTCCACCAATGATACAAAAAATCAGTCCTGCTCCCATGCACATACAACAGAGAATGGAAAGGATTCCAAGGACAAGTCCTGCGATTCCAAAGCCTTTCTTCTGGCTCTGTACAACGGTGCTCTGTTCATTTTCTTCCATAATTTTCCTCCTTCTATTTTAAAACCACATCCACAGTCTGCGCAATGCAAACATCATTGAACCACTGCCGTCCTCCGGAAATGCTGATGGTTCCGGGCTTGCTGATGGCACCCCGATCGCAGATGGGGATACCGGTGTCGTCTGAAGGCTGTCTGCCGGACCACTCGTGAGCATGATGTAAAGCACCGCCGAAACGATTCCAAGTGACATTCCGACTGCCCCTACAATAATTCCTGCGATTGCCAGATCCCGCTGGCCGCCTTCCGACTCACGATATGCGATAATTCCCAGTACCACGCCAATCATTCCAACAATGATGGCAAGGTACCAGGCAAAACAGCACAACACAGAAAGACAGGAAAGGATCAGCGATACGACCGCTTTTCCATTTATCTTTTTTGTCTCCATAGATTCCTCCCTTTCCGATTATTTTTCTTCGCTTACTTCGATCTTGCGGATCTCTTTGGTACGGATCTCTTCCGTGATATCCGCGATAAAGTCATCCAGTGCCACCTGTCCTTCGTCACCTTTATATCGGCTTCGAAGCGACACTTTGTTTTCCTCCTGCTCTTTCTGGCCTACGATGAGCATGTATGGAATACGCTGCAGACGCGCTTCTCGGATTTTAAATCCGATTTTCTCGGATCGATTATCCACTGTAGCATCCACGCCATTGGCTGTCAATTTTTGGCAGACATTTTCCGCATAATCCGCATATTTCTCAGAAATAGGAAGCACACGAACCTGCTCCGGGCAAAGCCATGTCGGGAACATACCGGCGTATTTTTCGATCAGCCATGCCAATGTTCTCTCGTAGCATCCGATCGAAGTTCTGTGAATGATGTAAGGACGAACTTTGTCGCCTTTCTCATCAATATAATACATGTCAAACTGATCAGCAAGAAGAGCATCCCACTGAATTGTGATCATGGTATCTTCTTTTCCATATACATTTTTGGCGTTAATGTCTACTTTTGGTCCATAGAACGCAGCCTCTCCGACATCTTCGGTAAATGGAATGTTCAATTCGTTCAGAATATTTCGGATATCTTCCTCTGTCTCATTCCAAACTTCCGGCTCGCCGATATATTTTTCCGGATTTTCCGGATCCCATTTGGACAAATGGTAGGTTACATCTTCTTCCAGACCGAGTGTCTGCAGACAATACTGCGCCAATGCGATACAATCTTTAAATTCTTTTACCATCTGATCCGGGCGGACGATCAAATGTCCCTCGGAAATCGTAAACTGGCGTACACGTGTCAAACCATGCATTTCACCCGAATCCTCGTTACGGAACAAGGTTGAAGTCTCACCATAGCGGCAAGGAAGATCGCGGTAAGATTTCTGGCTTGCTTTATACACATAATACTGGAACGGACAAGTCATCGGACGAAGTGCAAACACCTCTTTGTCTTTGTCCTCGTCCCCAAGGACGAACATTCCTTCTTTGTAATGATCCCAATGTCCGGAAATCTTGTACAGATCGGATTTTGCCATAAGCGGTGTCTTCGTTCTCATATAGCCGCGTTTGGTCTCCTCGTCCTCGATCCAGCGCTGCATTCTCTGAATCATTTTCACACCGTTTGGCATAATGAGCGGAAGCCCCTGTCCAATGACATCTACCGTGGTAAATAATTCCATCTCACGTCCGAGTTTATTGTGGTCGCGCTTTTTGATGTCAGCCAAATGTTCCAAATGCGCATCCAAATCTGCTTTTTTCGTAAATGCAGTTCCGTAAATACGGGTCAGCATTTTATTTTTCTCATTTCCTCTCCAGTAAGCTCCGGAGGAGGATATTAATTTCATCGCTTTGAGCGGCTTGGTACTCATCAAATGAGGACCGGCACAAAGGTCGACATATTCGCCCTGCTCATAGAACGAAATCTCGGCGTCTTCCGGAAGATCCTCGATCAATTCCACTTTGTAAGGCTCTTCGCGTTTTTTCATAAATTCAATTGCTTCATTGCGGGGAAGAGTAAATCGTTTCAGCTCTGCTCCCTCTTTTACGATCTTTTTCATCTCTTTTTCGATCTTGTCAAGCGCCTCGCGGTCAAGAGATTCCATATCAAAATCATAATAGAAACCGTCCTCGATCGAAGGTCCGATCGCACATTTCGCATGTGGATACAGACGTTTGACCGCCTGTGCCAACACGTGGGATGCGGTGTGGCGGTAAGCTGCCTTTCCGGCATCGCTGTCAAAGGTCAAAATGTTTAATTCATGTTCTCCATCTACTACTGTTCTCAGATCTACTACTTCTCCATCAAGTTCTGCCACGCAGGCTACGCGGGCAAGTCCTTCGCTAATGTCTTTTGCAATGTCAATAATTGCCATTGGTTCTGCATATTCTTTACAGGAACCATCTTTCAATGTGATTTTCATTCTCTACGATCTCCTTTCTATGACAGTCGTGTCTCGTTCTCCCTCGACACGCACTCTTCGCTCCTTCCGGAGCTCATCGTCGTGACAGTCGTCACATAGAATCCGAAAAGTTGCCAGCATTTTGTGCAAGCACAATGCTGCAACTTTTCGGATTCTGCGTGTCTCGTTGTTTATACGCAATTAAGCCCGCCCCTCTAAACACTTAGGTTTAAAGGGACGGGCTGAAATATTCATCCGCGGTTCCACCCTTTTTGGTACATAGGACTACACTTTTGGCAGTCGGATATACCCGGCTTCATTTGACGATAACGGAGTCACCGGACCGGATTGGGGCCACTCAGAGTTAGTTTTCAAATGCTTCCCATCATGGTACTTCCAGCCCGGGGCAAATGCCTGTTTGCACACTACCCTCCGGTACCACTCTCTGGCATGTTATCACATTTTACTCGTCTCTTCTATGTGTTATTGATTATTATAGTCATTTGCTTTTGGAATGTCAACAGGTTTTATGAACGGATTTTAACTTTTTTATTGAGACCTCTCTGATAAAAAAGCTTTTTGTATGCCTGTTTTTTCTTTTTCGGCACAATGATCCGCACATTTTTACGCACTCCACGGAACGCTTTTTTCGCCACGGTTTTCTTCGTCAGTTTCTTTGTTTTGACAATAATCTTCCGAAGTGTCTTGCATCCTGCAAAGGCATCCTTCTTTATGGTTTTTACATTTTTCCCCAGTATGATTGTTTTGATCTTTTTGCCGGTTCCAAATGCCTTCTTCTCAATTGAGGTAACTTTATATGTCGTTCCGTTCACTTCGACAGTATCCGGCACGATCACCGTCCCTTTTGTGACTGCTGCCTTTTGATAGGCAACTTCCGGATTCTTACTGTCTGCTTTCGCAACGACATAACCAGCTCCGCTTTCATCCTGGAGTTTTTCTCCTTTTTGTGCCGGTTTGTGCGGCTGTCCTGTCTCTCCCGGTTGAGCGTTCTTCCCCGGTACCGCCGGTTTGTCGGACGGCTTTGCGTTTGCGTCCACATTCGGTGCTTGCGATGGTATTGCACTCACGTCCGGCTTTGCCGTCGGTGCACTGCTCGCGGACGGACTGCCTCCCGGGTTCGGAATGGCTGACGGCGATGCGCTCACGCCCGGGCTGACAGTCGGTATGCTGCTTGCCGCCGGACTGCCTGTCGGTGTCGGAACAGCAGACGGACTTACTGTTGGTGCCGCGCTTGGTGTCGGCGGAAGTTCGGCGGTCGCCGCAAATTCATACCGCACACGGGAATTTCCATCCGCATCCCGGATTACCGGTACTTTTTGCCCATTTATCGTCACATACAGCTGCGTATTTTTATGGAAAACAGCGGCAGCCTGCTTTGGGCCCACCGTAAACTGAACGGCATAGACCGTTTCCGGATCCGCTTTTTCCTGCGGTGAGACGGCACTCCACCGGCCTTCCCCGGTAGCAGCCTTTTTCTCCCAGCTGACATTTTCTGCCGTAAGAAACGTCGATTGCTGTGCGATACTGTCCTGTAATTTTTTTCCAGCCTCCGGCGTCTCCACCACTGCACTTAAGTAAAGATTTTGCGGCAGGATTTCTTCCGATCCCCCCTCCGAATCTACCTTTCCTGCATACGACCAGTCTGTGATCCGGGAAAGATTGGTCCGGTTTTTCCTCTCTTCTCCGCCCATGGACGGATCGGTGGCAAGCGTAATATTTCCATACGCATCTACGGATAACACACGCCATTTCATCGGATTTTCTTTCTCCGTCTCATTCTCTGTCACCCAGATCGTATGCCACGTCGTCACTTGCTTTCCCTCGTCCTCTGTCTCCGAAGGATCTGCCAGGCCGTAATTGGAAAACGTGCAATAGACCGTAAAGGTACCATCGTCGTTTGCTTCGACCTGCGCATACTTTCCCTGATTCAGAACACACGGTGCTTCCATGTTTTCTTTCTCGGCTATCACCTGCGTCCGCAGACGATAAACTCCTTCTGCTTCTGCCAATTCTTCGACTTCCACGTCCATCCAGTTTCCATTTTCCTTTTTTTGCCAGTTCTCTGCTGTCACCGCCCAGTCTGCCTCATGGAATCCCATTGTTTCCGCGTAAAATCCTCTTCCATGCACCGGACTGTCAACAGAAAGCCGCACCGGCTCTTTCGTATTGCCGTCTGCATCCACCGTTCCCGCGTAGGTCCATTGGGTAAAGTCATCTAAATTTATGTACAGTGCCGGGCGAACCCCGTAAAACGTATTGTTTTGAACCCCAGTACCGGTAACTGTTCCATCCGGTTTTACAAAAACTCTAGCTGCTATTTCCGCCGATGACACCCAAGAATGCGTACGCAGCCACCACTGATTTTCCACCGTTTGCTGTTTTCCCGCTGCATAGGCAGTACTTTCTGCCACTCTGTTTTTGCTTTCTATATCCTTAGTCCAAAATCCATAGCCGGCATTGACAGAGTCTTGTGTCGATAAAAGGAAAACAGAATCCCGGGTTTTTAAAATATCACTATCCACAATCGTCTCTATTTCTCTATACCGGATCATTGCCCGCTCTTGTTCGGTAAATGCGGTTTGCAAAAATCCCGGATCTTCCTCCAACCCGCCGGTAGAATTGAGCCATTTCCGCATATCACTCTGTCCCCAGGCAATGTCACCTGCTTCGTTATCATTAAAATTTCTGTAGTCCAGAATCTTATCTGCCATAAGTAAGGCATTTCCGGCAGAGTCCACGGACAGTACACGCCATTTGACCGGCTCTTTTTCATCTGTTTCATCGGCCTTACCATCCCCATTGGTATCATTCTGGTAATATTTTCCAAAATACACGCAGTCCCAGGTAGAAGTTCCGCTTCCATCCGCTTCCGGATTAGTCGGATTTTTCACCCCATAATTGTAAACCGGACAGACGAATGTCCGGCTGCCATCATCCTTTTTTGTCAGCCGCACCTGTTCTCCATTGAACCGGGCATAATCACAGCCGACAAATGAACTTCCCTCTTTTGCTTTCAGGGTAACACAGGCGCGGTACACCTGCTGTAATTGTGCTCTCTCATCTTTCGCGACATCGCCCCATTTTCCCTCTTCCTTTTTCTGCCAGGAAATCGTGCTCCTGTCAGGATCAATATTTTCAGATCCCCGTACGGTACCGGAAAACAGGCTGCCCGCCGTCGGATTTTCGACGGTCACTTCGAGTTCTTCGGATGCTGTCGTACCCGCATAACTCCAGTGTGCTCTGTCAGAAAGCTTTAACCGCAGGGCAGGGCGGATCCATTGAGATATATCTGCAAAGAAAGAATTTTGTGAATTCTTTCCTTCTGAATCAATCCAATAAACAAAAACACCATTTGTTTTATGTGGCGTACGCAGCCACCAAGCATTATTAAGCACCGCTAAATCCGTACCTTCTGCTTTTCTTGTATTACTCTCACAATCGCTCGACGGATGAAATCCATACTCCGGATTGCTTACCTCCTCTAACGACAGGAGATAAATATTGTCCGTTACGGTCGCAGCACTCTCTGTTTCCAATTCCGTCTCTGCGATCGCCTCCTGCTCCGCTTCGGTAAAAGCGGCATTCAAAAAGGTAGAATTCAGCCAGGTACGAAGAGTACAGGCTTCCCAGTCGTTTTTCCTATTTTTATCAAAAGGCTGTATATCCAGCAATTTGTCTGCCAAAAGAAGCGCCGTCCCGTCTTCCTCTACCGACAGCACACGCCATTTGATCGGCTGTTTTTCATCTTCATCGGTTACTTTACCATCACCATTGGTATCCTTTTGTATGTAATTTCCAAAGTACACACAGTCCCAGGTCGTGATACCAGTTCCATCCGCCATGGTATTGACCGGATCTTTCACTTCATAATCCTCTGCCGCCTGTATCACTCCACCGTTTCCGCCCCCCAGTACAAGAGCAGCCACAAGCATCAGTGCCAGTAATTTTTCCCCTTTTTTTGCCATATTCATTCTCCTTTTCCTTTCGGTTTCCTGTAAAATGCAATCATTTTAACATAAATACAGGTACTTCTCAATACTCTTAACACGAAAGAACCAAATATAACACGAACGGGCAAAATGACGTGCTTTTACAGGGTGTGATAATACGGATATTGTTTTTTTCCTTTTTGTAGGGCAGCCAATCCGACCAATAATAAGATTGGAAATACGATTGCCGCCAAGATTCCCATTTTCAAATTATTGTCAAACAAACTTGATACCATGCCGGTTACTGTCGGCCCGCCGGAGCAGCCGACATCGCCTGCCAGGGCCAGAAAGGCAAACAAAGCCGTTCCTCCCCGCCGGATTGCAGCAGAGGCTTTACTGAATGTCCCCGGCCAGAGGATTCCCACAGAAAAACCGCAGACCGCACAGCCCAATAAATTGACCGCGGCATTTGGCACAAAGACGATGCAAAGGTACGAAAAGACGCACAGCACACAGCTTCCTGCCATAAATCGGTTGAGATCCCATTTTTCTCCGTATTTTCCATATAACAGGCGCGAAGTTCCCATTAACACGGCAAAAGACATCGGGCCGGCGAGATCGCCGATCGTCTTTGTCACACTCAGTCCTTTTTCCGCAAAAAGCGATGCCCACTGGCTGACCGCCTGCTCGGACGCGCCCGCGCAAAGCATCATTATCATAAGGATCCAGAATATTTTCTGCCGGAATAATTCTTTCACCGGCATTCCCGCCTCGTTTTCTTCATGAAGCGAATAGATTGGCGCACCCGCAAACAGAACTAAATTTGCAAGTGGAAGCAGTGCCCATAGAATTGTAAGGATTTTCCAATTATTTATGCCGGCTGACGCAAAAAACGCCGTCGAAAGCAGGACAACGCCGACGTGTCCCCAGCAGTAAAAGGAGTGCAGGAGACTCATCGCTTTTTCTTTATTGTCGGTCGGACAGGCTTCGACGATCGGGCTGATAAGCACTTCAATCAATCCTCCGCCGACGGCATAGATCATGACAGCGACCAGAATCCCGGCAAACGGATCGGGCAGCATTTCCGGCAGTATCGTAAGCAGCACAAAGCCGGCTGCTGCACAGATATGCGCCAGAATGACTGACGCGCGGTATCCGATCTTATCCACGAACCCAGCTGACAAAAGATCGATCACCAGCTGGATCAGAAAATTCAATGTGATAAGCAGCGTAATTTTCGCCATCGGGATATCGTAGGTCTGCTGAAATGTCACAAATAGTAATGGTACGAAATTATTGACAACCGCCTGCACCATATAGGCGATAAAACAGGCGGTCATGGTTCTTTGGTAGTTTTGGGACTGCATGGCAGGTTTTCCTCTCTCTTTTCTCAGATTATTATCTTCTCTAAAATTACCCTATTTTTCGTTGTTTGTCAACTTTTATTACGTGTTTTTGAGGTGTTACGTTAAGTGTTTTTGAGGTAAATCGTTACGCGGTTTTGGGGCGGTTTGGTGCGCGGTTTTGGGGTGTTTTGGTGCGCGGTTTTGACTTTTTTTATATTTTTTGTGTCCGAACCACACGATTTTGCTTTTGCATTTGACCCAGAATTCATTTTCTCCGCCTAAACCATACAACCCTTATGTAGTTTTTGCCCCAAATCGCCATATTATCCCCTTAAACCAAACTCCTCTCAAAATTTTATGGTCCGGAACGAAATTTCTTAATCTGAACCAAATCGATCCGCAAATTCTTATGGTTTAAATCGCGGTTTCTTTTCTCTAGACCAAAAACCACACATCCTGTCGCAAAACCATACACAAGCGTTCTCGCACATCTCATCGCAAAGCCACACACAAGCGCTCTCGCACATCTCATCGCACCCCCACACACAAGTGCTCTCGCACCATCAATCATGACCACCGGCTTAGCCGGTGGTTTGTTCTGCGGCTATAAGCCGCTGTTC
>OATK01000567.1_pt1 | contig 31863 bp, 26 predicted proteins | sample 1516611 | NCBI WGS metagenome assembly OATK01 (sample SAMEA2579947, study PRJEB22360) | human gut metagenome | biome: human gut; feature: human-associated habitat; material: faeces | place: Denmark | collected 2008/2010 | reverse complement strand
CACTTCCAATGCCTCTGGATGCAGGATTTGAGCAAGGACATCTGAACGATGCTCGGCACTTGCCTGCACGAGTTTGGACATTTCTTCGTTGGTAAACTTCACTTCGCTGGAAAAGACTTTCTGCTTGATGCCGGGAGAGAGGTTGTCTGCGATGTCGATGCCTCGTGTATAGTGGCTGGCGCGGAGAACGGAGGCACGGCTGACACCGTTTTCCTCTGCGATCCGGTCACAGGTTTTCTTTCCAGAGTGGTGGTTATCACCGTGATCACCACCACTTTTCTTTGCTAAAGTGTACTGATTACCCCGAAAGATTTTTGCAGCTTTCTTTTCAGCTTCATACTGTTTCCCAAGCAGATAACGTTTCTGTTCGGGGCTCAGGTATACTGCTGCATGAGCTTGTCAGAAAATTCTTCAAAGCTCGTGGCACGGTACAGCACTGAAGAAATCTGTTTCCGTAAAGTGTCTTTCACAGTTTCAAACTTCTTCTGCTGGGGCTGCTGTCTAGTTGCAGTGAGGGCTGCGTTCTCACGGTCAAGTTTCAATTGGCCGCGTCTGCGCACCCAATACTCAGCTTCGCTCACGCGTTCTTTCGAGCCGTTAAGCAGGTCGATCTGGTACAATCCGGCACCCTCGCACAGCTCCATGACCTCGACACGGAGGTGGCGCATGGTCTGGGCGGTGCTGGAGTGCTTCATGCCCTCTAGCCAGTCGCGGGGCTTCTGCATATAGGACTTGCGTTCCACTTCTCGTGTTCGGACGCTGCCAATCACGATGTGGACATGGATGTTTCCCGAATGGTTGTGCCCATCCGGGTGCGTGCAGACGATGGCAGGATGACCGGGGAAGTTTTCTTCGCAGAATTTCAGGCCAAGTGCCTGTGCCTTTTCCATGGTCAAGCCGTTGTCGGCTGCATCTCTGGGGTCAAAGCTGATGATATACTGGTGGCTCTTAATATCACCATGCCGGGTGTTCTTGCCATACTTGCGGTTTGCCAGCAGACAGGCAGTTGCAAACGAGAAATCGCCACACTCAAGGGTGTCGAGCAGGTAGGATTCCCGCAGCATGGGTCGGCCTTGTTCGTCCAGAATTACCTTGCCGGAAAATTCATCGTGCTGGTAAATGAGATACGCTTCGATGGCGGTGTAGTCCGAGTTTTTAGAGGCGATATGCTTGAGCGTTGCCATACAGTTCACCCAGAACTTTCTCGGCGCTGAGCCGGAATGCGGTCAGGTCTGCAAGTTCGTCAAGGAGTTTCGCCCGGATCTGCTCGGTGTCCGCACCGCCGGAATTGAAGTGCCTTGCAAGCTGGTTGAGATTGCTGCCCACCTTGCTGCACTGAGCAAGTAAAGTGGAAACAGCGGTCAGAGTTTCTTCGCCACCACTGGCAACGATGACCGTTTTCTCGATCTTGACGTTGTGGATGGCGCGGCGGATGAATGTGGAGAGGGAGAGATTCAGGAGTTTGCAAGTGAGTTCCAGTGATGTTTTTTCCTCCGCTGTCACACGGAACTTGATGACGTGCGTTTTGTTGTTCGGCGTGTCGTGGTGCTGGGAATTGCTAGGAATCGGTTGAACATTCGTTTTGGTCATTGTACCTCCTGTCTGTTCGATAACTCCTCGGTGAAGTTATATTTAACACACGGCAAGAAACAATTTCCGTTTCGAACATTGTAATGTTCGCAGAAAAAACTTATAATGCTTTTGAACCTGTAGGACACACAAAACGCAGAAAAGAGAGGGAATCATGAGGAAACTGTTCCTTTTGGAAGATGATCTGAGCCTGATCAGTGGGCTGACCTTTGCATTCAAGAAACAGGGCTTTGCACTGGATACAGCCCGGACGCTGGCAGAAGCCGAGGTGCTGTGGTCAGACAGAAAATATGACCTGCTGGTGCTGGATGTTTCCCTGCCGGATGGCTCTGGCTTCGATTTCTGCCAGAAGGTGCGGCGCACATCCAACGTGCCGATTCTGTTCCTGACCGCTTCGGATGAGGAAATGAATATCATCATGGGACTGGACCTGGGCGGGGATGATTACCTGACCAAGCCGTTCAAACTGGGTGTCCTGTTGTCGCGGGTCAATGCACTGCTTCGCCGTGCAAATGCGTCCAGCGCAGGAGAACCCGTACTGGAATCGGGTGGCATCACCGTCCGGCTGTTGCAGGGGCAGGCGTACAAAAACGGAATCTTGCTGGAACTGACCGGCGCAGAGTACAAGCTGCTCTGCTTCTTTATGCAGCATCCGAATGCCGTGCTATCCAAGGAACAAATTCTGGATGCACTGTGGGACTGCGATGGGGATTACATTGACAGCAGTGCCTTAACAGTGTATATCCGGCGGCTGCGGATGAAGATTGAGGACGACCCCGGCAAACCGCAGATGCTGCTGACTGTCCGCGGCATGGGCTATAAATGGAATGGGTAAAGGTGCCGTATGAAAGTATTCGCAAACCGGGAGATCCGAAATTTGTTCCAAGCCGTGCTGGCGGTCTGGGCGGTGGCATTGGCTCTCACGCAGGGCATCGTATGGTATGCAACGCATGTATTTTCTTTCGGGTTACTGTTGGTTTTTCTGCTTCTGGGCGGCTGCCTCTGGGGCGTTCTTTTCTGCTATTTCCAAAGGCAGAGCGCGCTTCTGGAACAGGCAGTCCAGCAAATCCAAAGCTGTCTGGATGGCAACCCGGATGCACGACTGGACTGCGACCGGGAGGGAGAACTTTACCGTTTGTTTCACGCCGTTAATGCATTGGTGGCAGTTCTGAGCGCACACGCAGACAACGAGCAACGGGAGAAGCGTTTTTTGAAAAATACCATTGCAGATATTTCGCACCAGCTCAAAACACCGCTGGCGGCGTTGAATATCTACAACGGTCTGCTTCAGGACGAAGTTGTTTCGCCGTCGGAGGTCAAAGAGTTTGCAGACCTGTCCGAACAGGAGTTGGACCGCATCGAAACGCTGGTGCAGAATCTGCTCAAAATCACCCGGCTGGATGCCGGTTCGGTCGTCTTGGAGAAGAAAAACGAAAATGTTGCTGAAATGGTGCGGGACATCGCGCGGCAGTATAACTATCGTGCAGAGCAGGAACAGAAAAAGCTTGTTCTGTCCGGCTCAGAGGCGGTTACACTTTGGTGCGACCGTGACTGGATACAGGAAGCTGTGGACAATCTTGTAAAGAATGCCCTTGACCACACAAAGAGCGGAGATACGATTCAGGTAGAGTGGAATGCACTGCCGTCCATGGTTCAGATCAAAGTGCGCGACAACGGCAGCGGTATCCACCCGGAAGATTTGTACCATATCTTCAAACGGTTTTATCGCAGCCGCTTTTCACAGGATACACAGGGCATCGGGCTGGGTCTGCCGCTGGCAAAAGCCGTTGTGGAATCCCATCACGGAACCATTGAAGTAGACAGCGAGCTGGGAAAGGGCACGACCTTTACTCTGAATTTTCCGATTCCTACAAAATTGTAGGCTGGGTGTAGGCTTGCAGTAAGGTTGACGTGTTATCCTTTTCTGCACAGACAGAGATAATCCGTCTGAATCGAAGGAACCTGCAAAGTGAGGGATACACTATGGAACTATTAGAAGTCAACCATCTCTGCAAGACCTACGGCAGCGGAGAAACCGCTGTCCATGCGCTGAAAGATGTTAGCTTTTCAGTGCCGAAAGGCGAATATGTGGCGGTCGTTGGCGAATCCGGCTCCGGCAAAAGCACCCTGCTCAACCTGATTGGTGGATTGGATACGCCGACTTCCGGCAAGGTGCTGATTGATGGCAAGGATGTTTTTGCCATGAAAGACCGGGAGCTGACGATCTTCCGCCGCCGCAATATCGGTTTTATCTTTCAGGCATTCAACCTCATCCCGGAACTGACCGTAGAACAGAACATCCTGTTCCCGGTGCTGCTGGACTACCAAAAGCCGGACAGGGCATATCTGGAAGAACTGCTGACCGTGCTGAATCTGAAAGACCGTCGGAAGCATCTGCCAAGCCAGCTTTCCGGTGGGCAGCAGCAACGGGTAGCCATCGGCCGCGCCCTGATGACCCGTCCTTCGCTGATTTTGGCAGATGAGCCGACCGGCAATCTGGACACCCAGAACACCAGCGAGGTCATTGCCCTGCTGAAAGAAACGTCCCGGAAATACGAGCAGACCATCCTGATGATCACCCACAACCGCAGCATTGCGCAGACGGCAGACCGGGTGTTGCAGGTATCGGACGGCTGCCTGACCGATTTTGGGAGGTGCCGGGAATGAGCAGCACAGAAATGAAAAGCTATCTGAGCCTGATCCCAATTTCTGCCAAGGTACGCAGACGGCAGAACCGCATGACGATTTTGTGCATCGTCCTTGCGGTGTTTCTGGTCACGGCGGTGTTCAGTATGGCAGATATGGCGATTCGGATGGAAACCTCAAACCAGCTGAACAAAAACGGAAACTGGCATATCATGGTAAAGGACATCTCCCCTGAAACAGCCGCAGAGCTTGCCGCACAGGAGGATGTTGCTGCATTTTCGGCGTATAGCGACATCAACGCTTCCCTTACGGAAAACTACTTTGCCGGAGATAAACGTGCCGCACTGGTAGGAGCAGATGATGCAATCCTTCAAATCTTTCCGGGAATGCAGTGCAGCACTGCCCCGGCGGATGGCGAAGTGCTCGTGACAGCAAACATCCGGGATTGGCTGGATGTTACGGTCGGTACAGCGATTCCGCTGACGCTCCCGGATGGACAGACCATTTCGCTTACTGTCGCAGGTTTCAATGAGGATACCTCCGATGCGAACCAGTATGATGCTGTTGTGCTGGTGATGAACCGCAGTACATTTTCTCAGATCACCGCACAGGTAGAAGAATCCTTTGAAACACAGTATTTCATCCAGTTCAAGCCACGTACCAATTTGCGGCAGTCCATTGTGAACATCGAAAACAAGTACGGAATTTCAGAAGAAAAAATCTCCGAAAATACTTACCTGATGGCGTTGAACGCAAGCAGCAACAACGATTATATTGTAGGCTTATATGCGGTAGCGGCTGTGTTGGCTGGCATGGTCGTCCTTGCCGGAATTTTTATGATCACAGGCAGCATCAACAGCAATGTAGCGCAGCGTACCAGCTATTATGGAATGCTGCGTTGTCTTGGGGCAGGAAAAAATCAGGTTCGGATGCTTGTCCGGCTGGAAGCTCTTTTCTGGTGTAAAACTGCTGTTCCAGCAGGGTGTGTGCTGGGAGTCGTTTCCACATGGGGATTGTGTGCCTTTCTGCGTGGATTTGTCGGCGATGAATTCAGCTCTTTGCCGGTGTTCGGAATAAGCCCGGTCGGCATTGTTTGCGGAATGGTATTGGGACTAGTCACGGTTTGGTTCGCGGCATCTTCTCCGGCACGGCGGGCGGCAAAAGCTTCTCCAATCACAGCAGCAACCGGGAATGCGGTGGAAAATGCAGCGGCTTCTCCGTGTCATGCTCGGTTGTTTGGAAGTCGTGCAGAGCTTTCTTTGGGCGTGAGCCATGCAACCTCGTCCAAAAAGAATCTGCTTTTGATGACAGGTTCCTTTGCGTTGAGCATTCTCCTGTTTTTGAGCTTTTCGGTTTTGCTTCGATGGGTTGGATTTGCGCTGAATCCGTTGCAGCCCTACACACCGGACTTATCGGTGGCTGAAACATCCGGGCAAAATGTCCTTGACCCGGTGCTGGTGGAGCAGCTGGAAGCTCTGCCGGAAGTCAAACACGCATTCGGGCGGATGTTTTGCCCGCTCCCGGCGGAATATCAGGGAAAACAGGGGTCCATCGACCTGATTTCATATGATACGATACAGTTTGGCTGGGCGAAAAAAGACCTGATTGGCGGAACCCTTCCGCAGGAGCCGAAGGATGGCACATACCCTGTGCTGACGGTATTCGACAAAAGCAACTCCCTGACCGTAGGGGATACCATTCAGCTGGAGGATGCAAAGCTCACAGTCGTGGGTGTATTGAACGACAGCCCGTTCAGTAGTACCGATTCCCCGACTGTTATCTGCACCGAAGAAACCTTCCATCAGCTGACCGGGCAAAACCGCTATGCGGTGATCGATATTCAACTAAAAGATATCACAGCAGACGCAACCATTGCACAAATACACACCCTGCTGAGCGACACGTTAAACAAGCAGGTTGTTTTTTCCAACCGAATCGAAGGAAATCGGATGATACAAAGCACCTACTGGGCGTTCCATCTGGTGGTCTATGCGTTTCTCATCGTGATTGCAGGAATCACCATTCTGAACATCATCAACAGCATTTCCATGAGCGTGTCGGCACGAATGAAGCAGTATGGCATCCTGCGTGCCATCGGGATGGATGATGCACAGCTGAGACGCATGGTCTCTGCCGAAGCGGGAACCTATGCAGTGTCCGGCCTTGTAGTGGGCATTGCGCTGGGTCTTGTGCTGAACCGGATGCTGTATACCCGGCTCATCACCCATTATTTCGGTGCAGCGTGGCAGGTGCCGTGGGGCTGTCTTGCCGTGATTGTCGTAGTCGTGCTGGCGGCTGTGGTGCTGGCAGTATATAACCCGGTCAGGCGGATCCTCATGCAGCCCATTACTGCAACCATCAGTGAATTATAAACCAGAACAACAGATGCCCACCAGCTTATGAAAAACATAGGTCGGTGGGCATCTGATTTACGAAAAGAATTAAATGCTGTTCGATGATTTTCCCATTGCAAACCGTTGTAAAATATGGTATATACATTATACGAAACTACATTTTGAAAGAACCGTTCGCCGTTTAATGATGTGTAAAGTGAGGTGCCTGCCATGACTGCCGTGATATACGCCCGCTATTCCAGCGACAACCAGCGTGAAGAATCCATTGAAGGCTAGATTCGTGAATGTACGGCCTATGCCGAAAAGAATGGCATTACGGTGGTCAAGCACTACATTGACCGTGCCATCTCTGCCAAGACGGACAACCGCCCGGAGTTCCAGCAGATGATCAAGGACAGCGACAAAAAGCTGTTTGACATCGTGCTGGTCTGGAAACTTGACCGCTTTGCCCGGAATCGCTACGACAGTGCCCGGTACAAGACCCAACTGAAGAAAAACGGTGTCAAGCTCATGTCTGCTACCGAGATCATCTCCGAGGGGCCGGAGGGCATCATTCTGGAATCGGTGCTGGAAGGCTATGCCGAATATTACTCGGCTGACCTGTCCGAAAAGGTCGTGCGCGGCATGACCGAAAATGCTCTCAAGGGTATTTATAATGGCGGCACGATTCCGTTCGGATACATGATCGATGAGACCCGGCATTACCAGCCCGACCCGTTGTTGGCTCCGTATGTGGAGCAGACATTCCAGAAGTATGTGGACGGTGCGACCATGACTGACCTGCGGGATTGGTTAAAGGCACACAACATCAAAAATTCAATGGGTGGGGAGATGTCCTACAATACGATTCAGCGGATGCTGAGTAATCGACGGTACATCGGCGAATTGCGTTTGCGGGATGTGGTACAGCCCAATGCAATCCCGGCATTGGTATCGGAAGAGCTGTTCAACAAGGTGCAGGAAAAGCTGGCGAAAAATAAAAAGGCCCCTGCCCGTCATAAGGCAGAGGAAAGCTATCTGCTTACCACCAAGCTGTACTGCGGTAAGTGCGGAGCGCTGATGTTTGGCGAAAGCGGTGTCAGCCACACCGGGAAAATGTACACCTACTATAAGTGTGCTGCTGCCAAGAAGAAAAAGACTTGTGATAAAAAGGCCGTGCGGAAACAGTGGCTGGAAGATCTGGTGGTCAACGAGACCATGAAGCTGGTAGAAGATGACGCTTCCATGAATGCCATCATCGCCAAGGTCATGGAACTGCAAAATCAGGAAAGCACGGATTTGCCCATCTACGAAAAGCAGTTGAAGGAAACGGAAGTCGGCATCACCAATATGCTGAACGCCATCCAGATGGGCATTCTGACCAGTTCCACCAAGGAGCGGCTGGAAGCGCTGGAAGAACAGCGGAAAGAGCTGCAAGCCCACATTGCAGAAGAAAAGCTGGCAAAGCCGAAGATGAAAGAAGAATTCGTCCGGTTCTGGCTGCTCCGTTTCCGTAAGCTGGATATGACCCAGCCGGAGCAGCGGCAGGCACTGGTGGACACCTTCATCAATGCCATCTATCTCTATGATGATAAGGTTCTCATTACCTTTAATTATAAAGAAGGTACGGAAACGGTCACTTTCGGGGAAGCGTCCAAAGCGGAAGAAAGTTCGGATATGAGTGCGCGAGGTGCACCAGATATTGAACGTCAAATCGTAAGATTTGGCGTTCTTTTTTGCTATGTAACCCCGAAAAATCGGGGCTTGCACGGTCAAGGCACGGTTTTTGCACGGTTGGCTTTTTCGTAGGAATCCTCTGCATGGGCTGGAATTACCTTGAAATGCGTGGTAAATTTTGCATCAGGTCAACAGAGCCAGACGGAGCTGCGCCCTTACTTCGGGGTCTGTATTCTTCAGCAGTTCCAGCAGAGCGGTCATAGAGATGGTCGGTTCGTCTGCAGCGGGTACAGCCTGCGGGCTGGGGCTTTCCTGTTTGGCGTAGAAACCTTCCTCAAACTTCTTGCCCGGTTCTATACGAGAGAATTGCTGGATATGGGCGTAGATGTTTACCAGCATATCTGCCGTAGCATGTCCGGTAGTTCCCTGAACAGCTTTTACATCGCTGCCAGAGATCATCAACTGATAGGTGGCAACGGAACGTTCCGATGCCATCTGCTACGTCAAAATCGAGGTCTTCCAGGGTCAGACCTACGATCTCGCCCTCACGCAGCGCGCCCACCAGTGTGAGGTGGACAGCCAGATGCAGGATGGGGGCCTCCATGCTGTCCAGTGCCGCTCGCATTTCCTCTACCGTCCAAATGGTGCGCTCCTGCGTGGACTTCTTGGGGCAGTCCACGGGAGAACAGGGCTTTTGACAAGGATGCCCCACTCTACGGCATACTGGAAGGCTGTACCCAGCAGACGATGCACTTCGTGGATTGTCGTGCCGGATAGAAACCGCTGCTTCTGCTTTTCGGTCAGTTCCTGCTTCTTTCCCTCGATATACGAACCGCAGGGCGTTTTGCTCAGGGTCGTGTAGAGGTTCTCCATGTGGTAGGGCTTGAGCTTCTGCATCTCCATGCTGCCGATATAGGGGATAATAAGGTTCTGGATGGTGGAAAGGTTGGATTCGTAGGTTTTGGGGGCCCACTTGTGCTTGCTGCACTGCTTGGGCAGCCAATCCATGAGGAACTCTGCCACCGTCACCGAGGACGGAATCAGAAAAGTGCCAGCCGCCAATTCATGTTCGATCTGCTTCTTTCGGTTCGTTGCCTCCTCTTTGGTGGGAAAGCTTTCCAATTTATCGCAGCTCTTGCCGTGCTCATCTTCGTAGGTGTAGCGGACGCTGTAAGAGTTTCCGCGCTTCGATATATGCCATACTGTTTGCCTCCTTATCAAGCTGCCCGGTAGAGCCACGCATCGAAGCTGTCCTTCGCAACAGCACCACCGAATTCCGTGTCCTGCGGGCAGGCGGAAGCATCCGTGTACCGAAGGTTGTAAGCAGAGCGCAGGCTGATGGCCAGCATTCGTGCAATCTCTTCCACCGTGTACACCAGCTTCGTGGTTGCCGGGCTGTCAGTCGAAGACTTGACGGCATTGGTTTGAGTGACCGCTTCCATTGTAGTGGGGTTCGAGTCCTTTTGCAAGAAGTTATTCGTATAATCGGAAGATTGCATAGGGACGGTCATAGAATTACAGTCAAAATCCATAAGCAGTTCTCCTTATATTGTCATATCATCTAAAAATTCAGCTTAAAGTTCTACATCTTGCTCACGCTTGCGGTTTTTCTGCGGCACATTCCTGGTGCGCTCCTGCTTGGGGGCAAGAATCTTTTCCAGAAAGTCGCGCACCAGTTCAGGTGCACGGTGGAGCGCGTCCAGATAGGGCTTCACTTCATATCAGAGTTCATGATACTTTTGATTCCAAAGCCCCGAAAACTGGATGTTTTTGATAGAAAACACAGGAAAAACTTGTGGAAAAGGTTGAATTGAAGGGAAACGAACAGCTTATTGTTGCATTGAACAGTCAAAAAGTGCATAATAAAGGCAGACAACGACCTGTGAGGAGGTTTTGGCGTTGAAAACAGAAAGCGGCAAGGAAAAGCGGATGGTTCAGGAGCTGGATCTTTTGAAAAAATACCAGAAGATCTCGGTAAAAGAGCTGGCTGAGACGCTGAGGGTCTCGGAGATGACAGTGCGGCGGGATCTGGAACTGCTGCGCAAAAACCATGTGCTGGAGCGCAGCTACGGCTACGCCACTCTGGTGGAGGGCGGCAACGGCTACTCCTACGAGGGGGAGACCTACGACCTACGCCGGGCAAGGCTGGAAAATTTCAGCGAGAAGGATCGCATTGCCAAGTATGCGGCCTCCCTGATCCGCCCCGGGGACTGGGTGTTTCTGGATAACGGCACCACGGTCTCCCGCATGACCTTTTATCTGCCCACCGAGTTTGAGTTTACGGTGCTCTGTTATAATTTCATCATTCTGGCCGAGCTGCTGAAGCACGCCAATGTCCATGTGATTTTCCCCGGGGGGTACTACCATCCGGAGGATTACAACTTTACTTCCCCGGAGGCGGTGGAGTTCATCCGCCGCCACCGGGCCAACAAGGCCTTTCTCTCGGTGTCGGGGGTCCACCAGAGTTTGGGCATCACCTGCATCAACGCCAACATCGTGGAGAACAAAAAGGCTATGATTGAATCCTCGGCCCAGAACATCATTCTGGCGGATTCCAGCAAGTTCGGGCTGGTAAAGGCCAACCACTTTGCGGACATCCCGGATATGGATTTGGTCATCACCGATACCAACCTTCCTGCCGGGTGGAAAAAGATCCTGGCAAATGCACAGACTCAGCTCAAAATGGTCTGATAAAATGAAGATGAGGGGGCTGTTGTAAAATGCAGCGCCCTCTATTTTTGCGATAATACGAGATAATTTAAAATGCAATCTCACATAAAGAAAAGCAAGTGCAACACTTTTTCTCGAAAACCAGAATTTTTGATGGAGATGTGATGCACTTGCTTTTTGCATTGTTTGTTTTTTCGCTTATTTTTGAAATTGTTATAGCTATTTGTGTTGCGCTATTTTGCAACAGCCCCTTTTTGTGTTTGTTTGAACATGATTTGAGTGAGCGAGATATAACTTTTTTGTGCTTGATAGGCGGGTGAAAGCCGTCTGAACGAACCGGAAAATTCAGAAGAACCTTGTTTGAATAAACAAAATATGACGTAGAAAAGATTCTTTGCAACGATACTGGATACTTGAGCCAAGGAGAAAAGAATACAATGCAACAAATGTTCAAAAGAACAAAAATGACGTGATTTTAATGGCGCAAGTGAACAAAACATGCCCGAAAATGTGTGCAATGTCATGAAATGAAACAAAAACTATTGACGAATCCGGGGGAGAATGTTATTCTCTGCTCAGAGAACGAACAAACAGCATGTTTGAATAAACAGAGAGGAGCAGAGCTGTGAGACTGACAGAGATAACAGACGACCTGACGGGCGCTGCTGATTCCGGCAGCTACTTCACCGCACGAGGCCGGAAGGTGCGTATCTGTACGAATGGACGGTGCAGTCTGGAACATGAGACCGACGAGATCCTGACCGTGAATCTCTCCTCCCGCAACACCGCGCAGGACAAGGCACGGCAGCTCCACGCAGACCTTCTGAGACGGCTCGAGCCGGGCGGCTTCTATATGAAGAAGATTGGCACCGGCTTCCGGGGCAATGACTCCTACGAGCTGGATGGTCTGCTGGACGGCTGGCCGGACTACAATGTGTTCATTGTGGACAACGCTCCCGACCTCGGTACCTTTACCCTTTATGGCAACCAGTACTGTGAGGGCGAGATCCTCCCAAAGTCGGTTTATGCCAACGACCCCATCTTCCCACCGACGGAATCCTACATCCCCAAAATTCTGGGAAAGGACACCGACAAGAAGATTGGTCTGGTGGACATCGACGCAGTAAAGGGCGGCGAGGAAACGCTACTGGCCGCTGTGGAACATCAGCTGGCCGAGGAAACACGCATTCTGGTGTTCGACGCCATCACCCGGGCAGATGTCCTTCATCTGCTCAAGACGCTGGCGCCCCGATATCCCAAGGTGTTCTGGACCGGCTCTCTGGGCATCGCAGACGGTCTGGCCGAATATCTCTACGGCCCGGCGCAGCCCCACACCTTCCCTGTGCGGGACATCCGGAGCCTTTGCTTCTGTGCTTCGGCCTACGACATCGCTCATAAGCAGATCACTTATTCTGCGGAGCGTGGGCTGCAGACCGTGCCGCTGGACATCGACGCCTACATCGAGGGCGGCAAAGAGGTGCCGCAGCGGGCCGCAAAGCAAGCAGAGCAGTTGCTTGGGCAGGGGAGCGTCATCCTCTTCCCGCAGGTGGAAAAATATTCCTACAAGCCCGGCACCAGCAAAGCTATCATGGAGTGCTTTGCACAGGCTGCGGCAGTGTTTGACCACGATGCCGCATTCGACCGGCTGGTCATCATCGGCGGCGAGACTTCGCAGGGCGTGCTCCGGCAGTTCGGCGTTGAGCATCTGCAGCTCGGCTGCGCACTGGAACCCGGCGTGGCACAGGGCCTGATGCTGGACGGCTGCTTCGCAGGTCGGGAGTTCGCCCTCAAGGGCGGCAGCATGGGCCGTGAGGATACGCTGGAAAAGATGCTCTGCCGGAAGGAGGTCGTTTACTGATGGAACATGAATCGATCGTCTGGCCGAAATCGGCCGATGACATCATCCGCTACTCGGCGCTGGTCTACCAGAAGGGTTTGGTAAGTGCAGCGGGTGGAAACGTCAGTGCCCGGCTGGGAGGCGATATGCTTATCACCGGCAGCAACGTGCCGCTGCGGGCAGTCACCTACGAAGGTCTTGTGCTCTGCGACGCTGAGGGTCATGTCAAGCGAGCGGCGCAGGGGCTGAAGCCCTCTAAGGAGACGCGGTTCCATCTGGATGTCTACCGTCTCCGCCCCGAGATCAACTATATCATCCACGCCCACCCCACCTATTCGGTGCTCTGGACGCTGCAGAAAAAGCCATTGCCCCTCTACACCGAGTCGGCAAAGCTCAAGCTCGGCGAGGTGCCCATCGTGCCCGACCGGGCACCCGGTTCCACAGAGCTGGCCGATGTCGTGGCAGAAACGGTGGCCAACGCATCGGCAGACACAAGGGCTTTCCTGATGGAAGGCCACGGCATCCTCGTTATGGGCAAGACCATGGAAGAGTGCTTCGACCAGGCAGAGCTGTTGGAAGATACGGCCAAGATCGCGTTCCTGCAGCAGCTGGCCTGCCTCCGCTGAAGCTTTGATAATTACGAACTGTAAACACAGGATATAAAAACAAAAAGAAAAAGGAGAATAATCTTATGAGCACCAAGAAAATTTCCCGCCGTGATTTCCTGAAGGCCGCCGGGATCTCCGCTGCTGCCATTGGTCTGACCGCCTGCGGCGGCTCTTCCAGCACCGCAGCTTCCACCACCGGCAGTGCAGGCTCTGCTGCTGTATCGGCTGAGAGTGCTGCTTTCTCGGTCACTGCAGACGTCACCGGTGACCGCGCCCCCTATGTGGAACGCTTTGCTGAGCTCATCTCCGACAAGACCGGCGGCCGCTATCAGGCCAACGTCATTGCCGCAGGCTCTCTGGGCAACGGCTCCGACATGGCACAGATGCTGCAGATGGGTACGCTGGATGTGCTGATGAGCGACGATATGACCATGGACGGCGTGCTGGACGGCGCACTGGGCTTCGCATGGCTGCCCGGTCTGGTGGCTGACTACGACGAGGCGGATAAATACTACCTCAAGGGCTGGATCGCCGACGAAGTGGCCAAGATCATGGAGCAGAACAGCCTCATCCGCATCTCTTCTTACTGCAACGGCTTCCGTCAGGTGGGCAACATCATCCGCCCCGTCACCGAGATGTCCGACCTGGCCGGCCTGAAGATCCGCACCCCGTCCGTCGCCTCTGTTGTCTCTTTCTATGAGAAGTGCGGCGCACTGCCCGTCATGATCGCCGGTTCTGAGGTGCTGAATGCCCTGCAGACCGGTACCGTCGATGGTCTGGACAACGCGGTCTTCAATTATACCAACCAGGGCGTTCTGGATGTCATCACCCACATCACCGAACTCAACTACTGCTACTCCGGCGGCTGCTTCATCGCAGGCTCTCCCTTCTGGGAAAAGCTGAGCGACGAGGACAAGACCGCCTTCAAGGAGGCTGCACAGGAGGCTTCTGACGAGTTCACCGAGTTCTTCCGTGAGAAGACCGAGAAGATCACCAACGACGGCGTGGCCAGCGGCCAGTGGACCGTGGATCAGCCCTCCGATGATATGAAGGCTAAGCTGCAGGAGATCTACCAGCAGATCTGGGAAGAGAGTCGCGGCACCTACAGCGACGAGATCATGGATGCCATCATCAGCGGTGATTACAAGAACAAGTAAGGCTGTGTGGCGCTCCATATTTTGATGTAAAGTGATCCTGCCGCCTTGCGGGGAGTGCCCGAGGGCGGCAGTTTATGAAAGGAGGAAAATGCTGTGAACGGCAATAACAAAACGCTGCAGGGCTTGAAGAAGGTCAACGACAGACTGTTGGGCATCGAGACCTTCCTGCTGGCTCTTATCACAATCCTGCTGGTCGCGGCCATCTTCATCGAGGTGGTTTGCCGGTATTTCCTGTTTATCTCTGCCGCGTGGGCGGAAGAGTTCACCCGCTATCTCTTCATCTGGCTGACCTACATCGGCTCAGCCTACGCCATCTGCGACAACAGCCACACCGAGATCGATGTGCTCAAGCAGGGGCTTATGAAGATCAAGGGCCCGGCCCGCGAAAAGTGGCTCAAGGCGCTGGAAGTCGCAGCCATCGTTTCCACTTTTGCATTCCTGGTCGTCTTTGCCAAGCTCTTCTTCGACTATATGATGAAGATTTTCGGTACCACCCAGACTTCGCCCACCATGCGCATCCCCATGGGCTGGGTCTACCTGCCGGTGTTTGTAGGCATCGTGCTGGCAGCCCTGCACGAGGTGTACATGCTTGCAGCCTGCCTGCTGGGCGGCGATAAGAAGTCTGCCGCCGAGGCGGACAACTGAGAAAGAGGGTGAAATTATGACAGCGCTTCAAGCTTTGCTTATCTTCCTGATCTCCTTCATGGTGGTGGCCGTCCTGTTCAAGATGCCGGTCTCCTTTGCACTGGGCGCATCCTCTCTACTGGTGCTGGCTTTTGGCGGCTACAATCTGGTCACTGTGCCCCAGTTCGCGTTCTCCGGTCTGGACAGCTTTGCTCTGCTGGCCATCCCGTTCTACATCTTCGCCGGTGTCATCATGGAATACAGCGGCATCTCCAAGATGCTGATCGACTGGATCAAATCTTTTGTGGGTCGTATCCGCGGCGCCACCGGCGTCATCACCATCTGCGCCTGCATGGCCTTCGGCGTTCTGACTGGCTCGGCCATGGCTACCATCTCCGCCATCGGCAAGATGATGGTGCCCGAGCTGGAAAAAGAGGGCTACCCCAAGGCTTATAACTCCGCTTTGCTGGCGGCTACCTGCTTTCTGGGCATTCTCATTCCCCCGAGTGTCCCCGGCATCATGTACGCTCTGGCCTCCGGCGGCAAGATCTCTGAAATCTGGATGTCTACCATCGGCCCTGCCTTCGTTTTTGCAGTGGGCTACTTCGTCATTAACTACTTCCGCATCGGCCGTCATCAGGTCAAGCCGGAAAAGGTCAATGTGGCGTTCAGTGAAAAGGCCCGTCAGATCGGCAAATCCACATTCTACGCTATCCCGGCCCTGCTGATGCCCATCATCATCTATGGCGCCATCTACGGCGGCTTCTGCACCGTTACGGAGGCAGGCGCTGTGAGCTGCGTCTACGGTATCCTCTATTTCGCTGTTCTGAAAATCATCAACAAAAAGAAGATCCAGATCACCTTCTGGCGCTGCTGCGCCATCGCCGGTGCGTCCACTGCCGTTATCGGTCTGCTGAACGCCTTCTCCGCTGTGGCCGGCAAGGTCATGACGCTGGCCGGTATCTCCTCCTTCCTGTCCAACCTGATCACGGCCAACATCTCCAGCCGCGGGGGCTTCCTGCTGATGATCAACATCCTGTTCATCTTCATGGGCACATTCATGGACATTAACGCCACCATCCTCATCATGACCCCGCTGTTGCTGCCCGTGGCGCAGACTTACGGCATCAGCACCGTCCACTTCGGTGCCATCATGCTGGTCAATATGTGCGTTGGCTTCCTGACTCCTCCCTTTGCTGTCGGTATCTTCGTTTCCACCAAGATCGCCCACTCCACATTTGGAGAAACAGTCAAGGAAGCCATCCCCTTTATGGGCGTGGGACTGATCGCCATCCTGGTCACCACCCTATGCCCGCAGTACATCAACTTCTTTGTGAACCTGCTTGCATAAACAGCAGCAACGAGGTAACAGCATTATGATTGGAAAAGAAATTCGTCTCAAGCGCCTGATGCCCACCGAGGACAGTAAGTACTTCGGCCTGACTGTAGACCATGCCATGGGCCGTGGTGTGATGAAAGGTCTGGATACCATCGATGATACCATTGCTAAGATGGTGGCCGGCGGTCCGAATGCCATCACCATGCATAAGGGCATTGCAGAACACTGCTTTGCTCCCTACGCAGGCAAGACCTGTCTTGTGCTCAAGTTGACCACCTTTGGCGTCTACCATTACGAGAGCGATGTGCAGGTGGCCAGTGTGGAAGAAGCCATTGCCATGGGTGCCGATGCCGTGTCGGTGGGCTGCATCCTGGGCGGTGACAATCAGGAGCAGCAGATCGCCATGCTGGGCCGCATCAGCGAGGAAGCTCACCGCAACGGGATGCCCCTCATCAGCCATATCTATCCCCGCGGCAACCATATCACCGGGGACGACCAGCGTAGCGTGGAGAATGTGATGTACGCTGCCCGCACTGCTGCAGAGCTGGGGGTGGATCTGGTAAAGACAACCTACACCGGCGACTCCGAGAGCTTTGCCCGGGTGGTGCAGGCTGTCCCCACCCGGGTGGCCATTGCCGGAGGCAACGGCTGCAAGACCGCACAGGATTTCATTCAGATGACCCGTGATGTCATGGATGCCGGTGCTGCAGGCGTGACTTACGGACGCTTCGTGTTCCAATACCCCCATGTGACCCCGCTGGTCAAGACTCTGGGACAGGTGGTACACAATGGCCTGTCCGTGAAGGAAGCCATGGAGCTGCTGGACACGCTGGAGCATGAGGATGCATAAGGGAGGGCCGCTATGCTGAAATTTGATCTTCAGAAGCCCAATGATGTGGCAGCCTTTGGCCGCGCCACCATCGATCTCTACGCCAATGAGATCGGCCCCATGGAGGCAGCAAAGACCTTCTCAAAATATGTGGGCGGCTCTCCCGCCAACACCGCTGTCGCCATGGCCCGTCTGGGTCTGAAAGTTGGCTACATTGGCAAGGTGTCCGATGACCAGTTCGGACGCTTCATCGTCAGATATCTGGATGACCAGGGGGTGGATACCTCCCACATCGAGACAGCCGCCTCTGGCATCCGTTCCGGTGTGACCATGGGTGAGATCAAAGAGGGCTCGTGCAACTGTTTCATGTACCGCACCGACTGCGCCGACCTTCACATCGACTGTGCTCAGCTGGACGAGAGCTATATCGCCAGCCACAAGCTGCTGCTCATCTCGGGTACATCTCTCTCCCATTCTCCGGCGCGGGAGGCTGTGTTCCTCGCCATCGCCATGGCAAAGCGGAACGGTGTGGTTGTTGCCTTTGACCTCGACTACCGTGACGGAACCTGGGACAATGACGACGAGACCAGTAGCTATTTTACCCTCGCCGCCCAGCAGGCTGATATGGTGCTGGGAACCCGGGAAGAGTTTGATAAGATGGAAGAACTTTTCCACCCGGGTAGCCATGATGACGACCGGAGTGCTCACTGGTTGCTGGAGAAGGGCGTAAGCCTTGTCTCCATCAAGCAGGGCAAAAAAGGCTCTCATCTCTATACCGCCGAGGGCCGCACCATGGGCGGTATCTATCCAACAAAGGTGCTCAAGAGTTTTGGTGCGGGAGACTCCTACTCCGGCTCTTTCAACAATGCGTTGATACGTGGGAAGAGTCTGGAAGAAGCACTGAAGTATGCTGCAGCAGCTGCTTCAATCACCATTACCGGTCATAGCTGCTCCGATGCCATGCCCACCTTGGATCAGGTAGAAGAGTATATGCAGACCCACGAGTATCAGATGCCGGAGGCTTGAGAACCACCGCTAGAACCATATCAATCCCCCTTTTTAACACAGAAGCCGCGCATTGACAGGACGTGCGGCTTCTGTATTTTTGTTTGTTCGGGTACAAAGCGGGGTGCGGCCACTCAAACCAACGCCGTCAAGCCGGTGGGGAAGAGGGTGATTTTATTTGTCGGAGAGTAAGTGCACGGTTTCTGCACGGATTTTGCACGGTTTCAAACCGTGCAGAGGGTACTTCTCGGTGCAAAATCCGACAAAGGATGCAGAAATTACCGGGTGAAAAATCACGTTGTTTTGATTAAAAATTACGATGACTCGAAGCTTCCATGAATTGAGGCGAACCGGCGGCTTGCTCTCTTGATCAGTGGGCCCAGGGTTCGAGTCCCTGGAGGTGCACCACAAAGAGCACTGGGCAGAAATGCTTGGTGCTTTTTTCTTTTGTTTTTTCAGAAAGTAAAAAGACTTCCGCCTGAGGGTCATTCTCAAAGCGGAAGTCTTTTTCTGTTTGTTGCTCCATCGTGCCGTCACCGCCCATCAGAGCCGTCATCTCACGGATCGTCAGGTTATTTCTGACGGTATCCCAAAAGCCACTGCACGAAGGGCCGGAGCGAGTGGATGAGCTCTTCATCCGAAAACTCTGTCTGATGTTCCGGCTTCCAGACACAGAGATGATGGAAAAATTTTCAAAAAAGTTGCAGATTTTGCAGGAAAAATTTCTTGTAGTCCGTTTTGTTAGGTGGTATCATTATAATGGTTTGCGCCGCTAACCCGGGGCAGCATCTCGCAGACAGGATGTTTTTGGCGGACGCTGTGGGGGAAAGCGCAGAACGAATGAAAACAGGCAGAAAGAACTTTTCTTTTTCATGAAACACAGGAGGTCAGGCTTTTCATGCTAGGTTTCAACAAGAAGACACAGGACGCTTCTCCGCAGGAGAATACCGGCGGAGAAAATAAGGTGCTCCACTTTATCAAGACCCACAAAAAGCGCTGCATCGCGGTGGTCGCAGCCGCAGCGGTGCTGGTGGCGGTCATCGTGCCGCGCAGGAGCCGCAGTGCGTCGGCAGACCTTGCCTACACGCAGGAGAAGCTGGGACGCCGCGACATCGTGAACGTCTACGACGGCAGCGGCACCATCAACGCCGCCGATTCCTACACCGTCAAGTCCCTCGTCACCGGCACGGTGCTCACCGCCGACTTTGAGCTGGGCGACAGCATCGAGAAGGGCGATATTCTTTACACCATCGACATTTCGGATGTGGAAAACAACCTCGCGAGCGCACAGCTCTCGGTGGAGCAGGCACAGCGCAATTACGATGACGCTGCGGATATGCAGAACGTCCGCACCAGGATCAGCGGCGAGGTCAGCTCCTTTGCAGTCGCCGCAGGCGACGCCGTGCAGGCTGGTCAGACTGTGGCCACCATCCGCGACACCTCCGTGATGCTGCTGGCCGTGGATTTCCCTGCCGCAGAGGCCCAGAGCTTTGTCGCCGGTCAGGCCGCACAGGTCATGCCGGACACCACCTTTGAGACGCTGAACGGCACCATCCGCTCCGTTTCCGGTGCAAACCCTGCCGGCGACGCCAGCCTGATGACCTGCACCGTCACCATCGCTGTTCCCAACGCGGGCAGCCTGACCACCGCACAGGCCGCTGTGGCACAGGTGAACGGCGTCAGCTCCCTCAACTCCGCACACTTTACTTACCAGCGCGAGGAGACTGTCGCGGCAGCTGCCTCCGGCACCGTGTCTGAACTCTGCGTCAAGGAGGGCGCCACCGTCCGTCAGGATGACGTCATCCTCCGCATTACCGGCAAGGATCTGGACAAGCAGACCAAAAACGCCGCTGACAGCCTGCGCTCTGCCGAGCTGCAGATGTCTTCTGCCGAGAAGACCATCAGCCACTATACCATCGACGCCCCGATCAGCGGCACCATCGTGGATAAGAAGGTCAAGGCCGGCGACAAGCTCAGCGCCAATGACACCGCCATGCAGAACCTCTGCACCATCTACGATATGAGCCATCTGGAAATGAAGCTCAACGTGGACGAGCTGAAGATCCGCTCCCTCAAGGTCGGCCAGGAGGTGGACATCACCGCCGACGCCGTCCCGGGTGAGACTTACAAGGGCGTCATCAGCAGCATCCTCGTGGCAGGCACTACCGCCAACGGCTCCACCAGCTACCCCGTCACCGTCCGCATCGACGACATGGGCGAGCTGCTGCCCGGAATGAACGCCACTGCGAAGATCACCACCGCCAGCGTCAAGAATGTTCTTGCCCTGCCCAACGCCGCCCTCGTCCGGGGCAGCTATGTGCTGGTGACCAAGGATTCGCCCAGCGCTGCCAATGCTGAGACTTCCATGACCGCTCCCGACGGCTTCGTCTACGTCAAGGTGACCACCGGCATCAGCGATGACGATTACATCGAAGTGAAGAGCGGCCTGCAGGAGGGCGATACCATCGCTTACGACAACTCCAGCGTCAGCGCGACCGACTTCTACAGCAACACGATGGCCTCCGCCGAAGGAGATGACGAATGAGCACGCTGATAGAATTTGATGGGGTCTGCAAGTATTACCAGATGGGTGATACCCTCGTAAAGGCCGCCGACCACGTCTCTTTCAAAATCAACAAGGGCGAGTTCGTGGCCATCGTCGGCCAGTCCGGTTCTGGTAAATCCACTTGTATGAACATCATCGGCTGTCTGGACGTGCCTACCGAAGGCACTTATCTGCTGGACGGCAGGGATGTCGGCAAGATGAGCCGACGCGAGCTGGCAAGCATCCGGAACGAGAAGCTGGGCTTCATCTTCCAGCAGTACAACCTGCTGCCGAAGCTGACCCTTTTGGAGAATGTGGAAGTTCCCCTTGTGTATGCGGGCATCCCCGCCGCACAGCGCCACGCGACGGCAAAGGCTGCCCTTGAGCGGGTGGGCCTGGGCAATAAGCTCAAAAACCTGCCCAACCAGCTTTCCGGCGGTCAGCAGCAGCGTGTGTCCATTGCCCGTGCGCTGGCCCGCGGCCCGGCGGTCATCCTGGCCGACGAGCCGACCGGTGCATTGGACTCCCACACCAGCCGCGAAGTTCTGGGAATGCTCCAGGAACTGCACAAGCAGGGCAATACCGTCGTCCTCATCACCCACGACAACTCCATTGCTGTGCAGGCCGAGCGCATCATCCGCCTCGAAGATGGCCGCGTCGTCTACGACGGCGACGCCCACGCACCCGAGGCAGTCGTTCAGCCGAACTTCATGATGGCAGAGCCGAAAGCCGGAGAGGAGGGGACGCAGGCATGATAAAGGAGACCTTCAAACAGGCCGTCCAGAACGTCTTGAGCAACAAAGTCCGCACCTTCCTCACCATGCTGGGCATCATCATCGGCGTCATGGCCGTCATCGTCATCGTCGGCCTCGGCAACGGCATGACCCACATGATGCAGGACTTCTACTCCGACATGGGCAGCGATATTCTGGCCGTCAACATCATGACCGCCAGCACCCGCTCGGTGGAAGTGAACGATGTGTACAGGATCATCAATGAAAAGCCCGAGTATTATAAGGGTCTTTCGCCGATTGCCAGCGCCGGCAGCGACACGCTGCGGGTGGCGGGCGAGAAGTACCGCCGCACCTACATCAGCGGCGTCAACGAAGATTACACGACCATCAACAACTACAAGGTGGCCAAGGGCCGGGGCATCCAGTACACCGATTTGATAGACAACAAGAATATCTGTGTCATCGGCGACTATGTGGACCGCAGGATCTTCGGCGGCAACGGTCTCGGCAGCACCCTCAAGGTAGGCGCCAGCGAGTACCGCATCGTGGGCGTGCTGGAGGGCCGCTCCAGACCCGCCGCCCAGTACGAGGGCGGCAACGACGACATTGTTCTTATCCCCTATACCACCCTGATGAGCGTCAACAACACCAGCAGTGTCAGCCAGTACTATGTGGTCCTGCAGGACGCGGACCACTCGGATGAGGCACAGGAGTATATGCAAAAAAGCATCAAGAAGCTGGTCAGCAAGGACGACTATGTCTACGTCCAGAGCCTGAGTGCGGCAATGGCGCAGATGTCCTCCATGATCAACGTCATGGTGGGCGTCCTGACGGCCATTGCAGGCATCTCGCTGCTGGTCGGCGGCATCGGCATCATGAACATCATGCTGGTGTCCGTCACCGAGCGCACCCGTGAGATCGGTATCCGCAAGGCACTGGGCGCACAGGAGAGCACCATCCTGACCCAGTTCGTCGTGGAGGCCGGCGTCACGTCGGCGCTGGGCGGCTGCCTCGGCATCGTGCTGGGCTACGTCGTGTCGGCCATTATCAACCAGATCCTTCCGTATATCCTGACGGATATTACCCTGAACGTCACCCCCTCGGCGGGCGCAGCAGCCATCGCCGTGGGCATCTCCTGCGGCATCGGTGTCCTGTTCGGCTTCCTGCCGGCCCGCCGTGCCGCCAGCCTGAACCCCATCGAAGCACTCAGATATGATTAAGGAGTTTACCATGAAAAAACGATTCCTCGCATTCCTGCTGGCTGTCTGCGTGGCTGTTTCCATGCTGGTGCTGCCCGCCTCTGCGGTCGGCTCCAACGCGGCAGTCCAGACGGCGACGGCACTGGGCGGTCTGACCGCCGAGCAGGCCGGTTCTCTGGGTGCGCCCCTCACCCGTGGGCAGGCGGCCCGCCTCCTCACCGCATTCTCTGCTTACCGCGATACCACCACGGCACAGGGCCGCACCGGCCGCCTCTACAGCGATGTAGACAGCGACTCTCCCTATGCGGTCTACATCCGCACCGCTGTCCAGAACGGCTGGATGACCGGCTACTCCGACGGCAGCTTCCGCCCGGACAACACCGTCACGCTGGAAGAAGCCTGCACCATGGCGCTGCGCCTGCTGGGCTATGATGTGGCAAAGCTGGGCGGTACCTTCCCCACAGCTCAGCTCAGCAAGGCCAGCGCGCTGGGCCTGCGCAATGAGATCAATGCCCGTCAGGGCGAGACTCTGACCCTCGAGCAGGGTACCATGCTCTTCTACAACGCCCTCACCGCTATGAACGGCAGCGGTCAGGTCTACGCCTCCACCCTGGGCTTTGCCGTGAGCAACGGCCAGGTGGACATCTCTTCGGTCCTGCTGGACAACGTCAAGGGGCCCTTCGTGGCAGATGCCTCCACCGTCCTGCCCTTCGCCCCGGCGGCCATCTACCGCAACGACGAAGTCACCACCTCTGCGGCCCTCTCTCCCTATGATGTCTACTATTATAACGAGAGCGCCCGCACCGTCTGGCTCTACAATAAGCGTGCCGCAGGCCGCGTGACGGCTGTCTCGCCCTCGGCCAGCGCTCCGACCTCTGTGACCGTGGCCGGTGTCACCTACACCATCGCCTCGCCCTCTGTGGCCTACCAGCTGTCTTCTCTGTCCGGCGGCGGCGTGGGTCAGGTGGTCACTCTGCTGCTGGGCATGAACGATGCAGCTGTCTCCGTCCTCACCGGCGACGCGGCAGACGCTGTGTTCTACGGCGTGGTCCAGTCCTCATCCCGCACCCTCGTGGAGACGAACAGCGCTGAGGTGCAGCAGGCTGTCTCAGTCATGTGTACCGACGGCACCGCCCGCACCGTCAATGTGAACAATAAGCTCAATTTCCCGGCCGGCAAGCTGGTGGAGATCAGCGTGGACGGTGACGGCGAACGTGTCCAGTCCATCTCGCCCCGCTCGACCAGCGGCACCGTCAGCGCCGACGGCACCGCGCTGGGCGACACCCCGTTTGCAGACAATGTGCAGATCATTGATACGACGTCGGAGGGTGTGGCTGGGGCAGTTCGTCCCAGCCGCCTATCGGGGGTAACTCTGAGCGAAAGCGACATTCGCTATTACACCACCAATTCCGCAGGCCAGATCGACCGGGTCATCCTCGACGATGTGACCGGTGACCTGTGGGAGTACGCTGCGCTGGATTCTGTCCGCCGCCTGACGGACGAAGCCGCCAAGAAGATCGACAAAAAGATCAGCGACAAGGCACAGGACGCCGCAAGAGAGGCCGCAGGCCTCCCCGCTGCGACCACCGCCAAGGTAGACAAGACCGATGAGGAGACCTTCCAGGATCTGAAGAACATCCTTGTTCCCAGCACCAGCGATGTGCTCTACGGCCTCATCGACGGCAGTGTCGTCAGCTCTACCTGGAACACCCTTACCGGCAAGACGGACCAGCTGTTCAGCTATGTGCTCCGCCGCACCGGCGACAGCGTGGGCGGTACGCTGGGCGACTTCCTCAACTATCTGGGCGAGGGTGCGACCTATGTCTGCTACTCCGGCGGCAAGCAGGTGGCCTACAGCACCGCCACCAAGTACCCCATTATCGCAGGCGGCATCGCCATCGGCCGTTCTGCCGACGGCAAGACCATCAACCGGATGCTCCAGCTCTCGCCGGTAGTCATCGATAAGCTGGGCGCAGCTTCGGTCATGAGCGGCGACAAGCGCTATGAGACCGCCGACGATATGCAGGTGTATCTGTGGTCGAACGGCCAGTATTTCGCCACCTCGCTGCCCAAGATCAACACCGAGGATTATAAGCTCATCGGCTGGTACGACAACTTCGGCTGCTCCGGCGGCAGGAAGATCCGTATCCTTGTGGCCGTCAAGACGAACTGAGCCTGAAATTTCCAATCACAGAACAGCAGCCTCGCGGCAGATGAAGCGGGGCTGCTGTTTCGTTCTCCCATTTGCCACACGCCCTATTTCGTGTTACAATAAAAACTGGAAAAATTGCGGAAAAAGGAGGTGCGGCAATGATACGCATTGCTCTGGTCGAGGACGAGGCAGAGGTGCGGGCGCAGCTTCAGGGCTATGTGCAGCGGCACACCCGGCAGTACGGCACCGAATTCGCGGTGACGGAGTTCGCCGACGGCATGGAGCTGCTGGATGATTACCGCCCGGTGTACGACATCCTGTTTCTGGACGTGGAGATGAAGCATCTGGACGGAATGGAGACGGCCCGGCGGGTGCGGGAGCTGGACAAGGACGTCATCATTGTTTTTATCACGAATATGGCGCAGTACGCCATCGGCGGGTACGCCGTGGGCGCGCTGGACTATGTGCTCAAGCCGGTGCCTTATTTTGCGTTTTCGCAGCAGCTGCGCAAGGCCGAAGAACAGCTGCGCCGCCGCGCACGGCATTATCTGGCCCTGCCGGTGGAGGGCGGGATGCGGCGGCTGGATTCGTCCCTCATCTATTATCTGGAAAGCGAGGGACACCGCGTCCATTTTTATACCGAAGAGGGCGATTTCGTGGCGGCAGGCACCCTGAAAGCCTTTGAGGAAAAGCTGGCCGAGCGGCCCTTTGCCCGCTGCAACAGCGGCTACCTTGTCAATCTGGCACAGGTGAAGAGCGTGCAGCAGGGGATGGTGCAGGTGGGACCCTACGAATTGCAGATCAGCCGCCCCCGGCGGAAAGCCTTCCTCGCGGCGCTGGCCGACCACATCGGGGGTGAGGGTGCATGACGGCACTGCCCAACATCCCGCGCCTGTATACGGCGCTGGCCGAGTGTCTGGCCGTGGGCATCTACGCCCTGCCGCTTGGCATCCGCTTCGGCAAAACGGCCGCCATCGCTGCCAGTGCGGCATGGGCGCTGGTCCTGAGTGCTTTTTTGCAGGCCACGGGCAGCGTTCCGCTGGCGTGGTGGATCCCCTGCATGGCGGCAGCTGTGGGGATACAGTATTTATATCTCTGGGTCACCCGCACCATCTCCCTGCTGGAAGCGGGCTATGTCTGCGCCCGGGCCTTCGTTCTGGCAGAGCTGGCGGCCAGCGCCGAGTGGCAGCTGCACTGCTTCCTCTGGCCTCAGCGCAGCGGGGCCGACGGCCTGTCACTGCTGCTTCTGGTGGTGGTCTATGGCGGCGTTTTCGGCTGCATCTGGGTGCTGGAGCATAAGCACACCAGTCCCAAGGGGCATATCGTCATCAGCGGAAAAGCGGCCCTCGTGGCCGTCGTCATGGCGGCGATGGTCTTCGCGGTGAGCAACCTGCTGTTCTTGGGCGACCGCGAGGTGGACATGAGCGTCTACTACATCCGCACGCTGGTGGACATCTGCGGCGTGCTCATCCTGACGGTCCAGCACGAACAGCTGCGGGAGGCGGCGCTCCACAGTGAGCTTGCCGCCATGGACGAGGTGCTCCACCGCCAGTACGAGCAGTACAAGCGGAGCAAGGAGGGCATCCGGCTCATCAACAGCCGCTATCACGCGCTGAAAATTCAAATCGCGGACATCCGCGCCGAGCGCGACCGGGCCAAGCAGGACGCGGCTCTGGCTCGGATGGAGAGCGGCCTCCGGCAGTATGAGGCCGAGAACAAGACTGGCAACCCGGTATTGGATACCCTATTGACCGCCAAAAGCATGGACTGCCAGCAGCGCGGCATCAACATGACCAGCGTGGCCGACGGCAGCCAGCTGGGCTTTCTGAGCACGCGGGAGCTGTGTACCCTCGTGGGTGCGCCGCTGGACAACGCCATCGAGAGCGTGCTGGCCGAGCCCGACCCCGAAAAGCGTCTGCTGCGGGTGGCCATCTATAACCAGAGCGGCTGCGTGATGCTCCGCTTCGAGAACTACTGCGCCCAGCCCGTGGAACTGGGCGCGGACGGTCTGCCCGTCCACAACGCCCACGGCGGCTACGACCTGCAGGGCGTGCAGGCGGCCGCCCAGCGCCACGACGGCACCATGACCCTGCATTGGGCCGACGGCTGGTTCACCCTGCGGATCTTGCTGCCGGTCCCGGAAAAATAAAATATAATAGGAATAACCTCTCAGTCTCGCTGCCGCTCGACAGCTCCCCTAGCGAGGGGAGCCTCTGGCGAAGAGAAAAAGCTTTGCGTTATGCCAAGGCCTCTCCTCGATAGGAGAGGTGGCATCGCGTAGCGATGACGGAGAGGTTTTGTTATTCTGCACAATAAAACCGCGCTCGAAATTGTGGATTAGCACAATAAAATTTGAAACCAAATTGAAACTTCTGCAAAATATGCCTCCAAAATGACAGATTGTGAAGATGTTTGTGAATTTTCTTTGAATCCATTTATAATAGAGGCAACGCTCCGGGAGCTGTGCCCGGGAAATATGGATTCAGAATAAGGAGGAAGAAAATTATGTTGTCCATCAATCTGGATGATGTAATGCAGGTAGTTTCGAACATTCAGAGCTATCTGATTGCATTCGGCGTCGTCCTCGTACTCGCGCTCCTCGTGATGTTCGCGGTGCGGAAGATGCCCAAAGCGAAAAAGAAGATGATCCGTGCGCAGTCCGGCCTCGCCATTCTGCTGGCGCTGGCGATTGTCGTCAACCTCATCTGCACCGGCCCCATGTCCACCATGCTGGACCTGGTCTCCGGCGAAGGCTCCATCAGCGAAGAGACTTCCGCAGAGGCCACCGAGCTGGTCAATGAGATCACCCAGGAAGGCATCGTTCTGGCTCAGAACGATGACAACATCCTGCCTGTGGCTTCCGGCTCCAAGCTGAACGTCTTCGGCTGGGCTTCCCCCAGCCCCTGCTACGGCGGCACCGGTTCCGGCGCTCTGAACGACGCTTACCCTGTCACCGACCTGCTTACCGGTCTGCATGATGCAGGCATCGAGACCAACGACGAGCTGAGCAAGTTCTACACCGATTACTGCTCCACCCGCCCCAGCGTCGGCATGGCACAGCAGGACTGGACCCTGCCCGAGCCGAATGTCAGCCTGTACACCGACGAGATGATGGCAAACGCCAAGGCATATTCTGACACCGCTATGGTCGTCATCACCCGCGTCGGCGGCGAGGGCGCAGACCTTCCCACCGATATGTCTGCTGTCGTGGACGGCAGCTGGGTCCGCCGTGTGGCAGATTACCGTGGCTCTCAGCGCGGTACCGGCTACTACAACGGCACTTACGATGACAGCCTGAACGAGGGCAGCGACTGGGATAAGGGCGACCACTTCCTGCAGCTGTCCAACCGCGAGGAAGAGCTCATCGACCTCGTCACTTCCAACTTCGACAACGTCATCGTCGTTTACAACGGCGCAAACGCTTTCGAGATGGACTGGGTCAAGGATTACCCCCAGATCAAGGGCGTCCTGCTCTGCCCCGGCACCGGCCAGTCCGGCTTTGAGGGCTTTGGCCGCGTGGTCGCCGGTGAGGTCAACCCCTCCGGCCGTACCGCTGACACCTATGCTGCTGACCTGACCGCTTCTCCGTGGTGGAACAACTTCGGCGACTTCAAGTACATCAACGCTTCCGAGTTCAATTCCAACGCAAGTATGTTCGACCCGGAGGGTACCACTCCCTCCTTCGTCAACTACGTTGAGGGCATCTACGTCGGCTACAAGTTCTATGAGACTGCCGCCGATGAGGGCCTCATCGACTACGACAAGGAAGTTGTCTATCCCTTTGGCTACGGCCTGAGCTACACCACCTTCACCCAGAAGATGAGCGACATCACCAGCGACGGCAGCAGCCTGAAGTTCTCTGTCACCGTCACCAATACCGGCTCTGCTGCCGGCAAGGATGTCGTGGAGATCTATAATGATCCTCCGTACACCAACGGCGGCATTGAGAAGGCTTCCGCAAACCTGCTGGACTTCGCCAAGACCAGCGAGCTTGCCCCCGGCGAGAGCGAGACCATCGACTTCACCATCCCGGTCGAGGATCTGGCTTCCTACGATTACAAGAACAACGGCTGCTATGTGCTGGAGGCTGGCGATTACATCATCAGCACCAACTCTGACTCCCACAATGTTCTGGATTCCAAGACCTACACTGTTGCTTCCGACATCGTTTACAACGAGTCCAACAAGCGCGAGAGCGACGCTGTTGCAGCGACCAATCAGTTCGATTTCGCAGAGGGCGAGATCACCTATCTGTCCCGTGCGGACGGTTTTGCAAACTATGCTGAGGCCACTGCCGCTCCTGCTGATTACAACATGAGCGATGAGGTCAAGGCTGTCTTCGACAACGCACACACCTACACTGAGGTCAACTACGAGAAGGACGATGACCCCAACGCAGAGGACATCACCACCGGCGCAAAGAACGGCCTCAAGCTGGCTGACCTGCGCGGCGTGGATTACAACGATTCCAAGTGGGATGACCTGCTGGATGAGATGAGCATCGACGACCTGCAGCAGACCATCGGCTTCGGCGGCTATCAGACCGCAGCCGTGGACAGCATCGGCAAGGTGCGCACCAACGACTGTGACGGCCCTGCGTCCATCAACAACAACTTCACCGGCGTCGGCTCTGTCGGTTTCCCGGCTGCTACCCTCATCGGCATGACTTGGAGCAAAGATCTGGCACACGACTTCGGCGACAGCATCGGCAAGATGGCCAATGAGATGAACACGTCCGGCTGGTATGGCCCGGCTATGAACATCCACCGCACCGCATTCTCTGGCCGTAACTTCGAGTACTACTCGGAGGACGGTGTCCTGTCCGGTGCTATGGCCGCAAACGCCATCGCAGGCGCACAGGAGCACGGCGTCTACGCTTACATGAAGCACTTTGCCCTGAACGATCAGGAAGGCAACCGTACTTCTATGCTGGCTACCTGGTCCAACGAGCAGGCTATCCGCGAGATCTACCTCAAGCCCTTCGAGATGTCTGTCAAGGATGCTGACTGCCACGCTGTCATGTCTTCCTTCAACTACATCGGCAATCGCTGGGCTGGCGGCTGCTCTGAGCTGCTGCAGAACGTCCTGCGCGGTGAGTGGGGCTTCCTCGGCTTCGTCGAGACCGACTACTTCGGTGTCTACGGCTACATGACCGCTGATCAGGGCGTCCGCAACGGCAGCGATCTGATGCTCTGCACCACCGGCAATGACTTCAACAAGATGACTGTTCTGACCAACAGCAGCAAGCAGGCAATGCGCACCTCTGCCAAGAACATCCTCTACACCGTGGTCAACAGCCGCGCTTATGAGGCTGAGAACCTGAACCCCGGCATGGCAAAGTGGAAGGTCATCATGATCGGTGCTGACGTCGTGGCCGCGCTGCTCATCGTTGGCCTGGAGTACACCGCCATCAAGAACTACAAGAAGCGCAAGGAAGAGGAAGAAGAAGTCTAAACCGGACCCTCTCTCCATGCAGCACCTGAACTGAACCAACGGCAAAGGCCCGCTGCACCAGACAGCGGGCCTTTGCCCTGCTCAGGATAAAATGAGGAAAATGCGATGAAGCATACCGACATCATCCAGAAACTGAACTTAGAGCAAAAATGCGCCCTGCTCTCGGGCGAGACTGTCTTTACCACCCGCGCTCTGCCGGGCAAGGGCATCCCGGCCATCACCCTTTCGGACGGCCCCAACGGTGTCCGCAAGCAGGCCAGCGCCGCCGACCATCTGGGCCTCAACCCCAGCGTTCCGGCAACCTGCTTTCCGACCTCTTCCGCCACTGCGTGCAGCTGGGATGAGAAGCTGGGCGAAGCCGTGGGCGAGGCACTGGGCGAGGAAGCCGCCGCACAGGAAGTGGCTGTCCTGCTCGGCCCCGGCCTGAACATCCAGCGCAGCCCCCTCTGCGGCCGCGACTTCGAGTATTTCTCGGAAGACCCCATCCTCGCGGGCAGGATGGCCGCTGCCTATGTGCGCGGCATCCAGAAAAACGGCATCTCTGCCTGCCCCAAGCACTTTGCGGTCAACAGTCAGGAGCTGCGCCGCATGGCCAGCGACTCGGTGCTCGATGAGCGCACCCTGCGGGAGCTGTATCTGACCGGCTTCGAGATCGTGGTGAAAGAGGCAAAGCCCAAGACCATCATGACCTCCTACAACCTCATCAACGGCACCTACGCCAACGAGAATGCCCACCTGCTGCAGGACATTCTGCGGAAGGACTGGGGCTTCGACGGGGCCGTCGTCACCGACTGGGGCGGCTCCAATGACCACGCCCTCGGCGTGAAGAACGGCTCCACCCTCGAAATGCCCTGCCCCGGCGGCGACTCCATCCGGGAGCTGATGAAGGCCGTACAGGACGGCAGAATTTCCGAGGCCGACGTGGACGCCCGCCTCGACGAGATGCTGGAGCTGGTGCTCTCCACCCACGCTGCGGTGGAAAAAGCGCCCCGCACCTTCGACGCTGCCGCGCACCATAAGCTTGCCCGCCGCGCGGCCGCAGAGAGCATCGTCCTGCTCAGGAACGAGGGCGGCATCCTGCCGCTCAAGCCCAATGAGAAGCTGGCTGTCATCGGCGATTTTGCCGAGACGCCCCGCTATCAGGGCGCAGGCTCCAGCGCCGTCAACGCCCTGCAGGTGGACACCCTGCTGGACTGCATCAAGGCCGACGACAGCGGCATCACCTTCGTGGGCTATGCCTCCGGTTTCGAGCGTCAGGGTGCAGCTGACGCCGAGAAGCTGGAAGAGGCTGTGGCCCTCGCAAAGAAGGCTGACACCGTTCTGCTCTGCCTCGGCCTCGATGAGCTGCGGGAGAGTGAGGGTCTTGACCGCTCTGACATGAAGCTGGCCGAGAACCAGCAGCAGCTTCTGGCCGCTGTGGCTGGCGGCCACCCGGAACGCGTCGGTTCGCCGGGGGTAGCCCAC
>OATK01000510.1_pt1 | contig 33884 bp, 29 predicted proteins | sample 1516611 | NCBI WGS metagenome assembly OATK01 (sample SAMEA2579947, study PRJEB22360) | human gut metagenome | biome: human gut; feature: human-associated habitat; material: faeces | place: Denmark | collected 2008/2010 | reverse complement strand
CCACCACGGCCGAGGCTGGTGGAAGGCGCCGAAGTCATCAGCGAGCACCTGCACGCCGTGCCGCGCGCCGTGCAGGGGTCGAGCGCGCATGTGCCGATTCCCGACGACGTGCGCTTCCTGCAGGAGCAGGCGTACAATATCACTCGGTCCGACGAGACCGGGGATGCCGACGAATCGCAGACCGTCGCCATTCCGAAGCACGTGTTGGACGGGGTCGATCGCAAGCCGCTGCGGGGAACCGCGGAAGCGGACGGAGCGCAGACGGAAGCCGGACCGCAGGTAGCGGACGGGTCGCAATCGCAGGGAACGGATGACAATCCGAGAAGTAGGTGGCGTTAATGGTATTGCTGAGCGTACTTGATGTCGTGCTGGTGGTTTTGGGCGGCGCCGGCATGCTCTACCAAGCGGTCTGCATCGTCATCTCGCTGTTCGCCAAGCCGATCAAGTTCCCCGAAGCGCCGATGAACAAACGGTACGCGGTGCTGATTTCCGCGCGAAACGAAGCGAACGTCATCGGCAACCTCATCGACTGTCTGCATTCGCAAACCTATCCGAGCGAGCTCATCGACATCTGGCTGGTGGCCGACAACTGCACCGACAACACCGCCGAAGTGGCCCGAAACATGGGATGCCACGTCATCGAACGATTCAACAAGGAGCAGGTCGGCAAAGGCTACGCGCTGACCTATCTGCTCGACCAGATGAACGAGTCGGGCGCATCCGACCCGTATGACGCCTTTTTCGTGTTCGATGCCGACAACAAACTCGACAAGCACTACATCGAGGAAATGAACAAGGGCTTCCAAGCCGGTTTCAAAATCCTCACCAGCTACCGCAATTCCGTGAACCTGTCCGACAATTGGGTGTCGTCCGGTTCCGCGTTGTGGTTCATCCGCGAATCGCGCTTCGTTTCCGCCTCCCGCATGTGGCTCGGCAACAGCTGCCACGTGGGCGGCACCGGCTTCATGTTCTCCCAGGAGATCATGCGTCGCAACAACGGCTGGAAATTCCACCTACTCACCGAGGATCTGGAATTCACCATGGACAGCGTGCTGCACGGCGACCGCATCGGCTACTGCGGCAGGATTTTGAGCCCGCGTCGGTTCCGGCGCCCCCGCCATCCTGTACGACGAGCAGCCGGTCACCTTCGCGCAAAGCTGGCGTCAACGCCTGCGTTGGAGCAAGGGCTTCCTGCAGGTGTTCCGCTATTACGGACCGGCGTTGATCAAGCGCGCGGTCAGGGAACGTGATTTCTCCGCCGTCGATTTCACGCTGCTGCTGTGCCCGTTCACCGTGCTCGGCATCGCACGCGTGCTGTTGGGCATGCTGTTCGCCGCCTGCGGTTTCGTGACATGGCAAAGCCAGCTGAATTCGCTGACCGGCTGGACATCCGGCATTGTGATATCGGTGATCGGCATGATGGGACTCGCCGCATTGACCATCGTGGCGGAACGCGATCACGTGGGCGCCACCAACAAGGAGCTGCTCGCCTACGTGCTGGCCTTCCCGATCTACATGCTGAGCTATGTGCCGATTTCGTTCCAGGCGGTGTTCGCCAAGTCCGAATGGAAGTGTTCGCCAAGTCCGAATGGAAGCCGATCGAGCATAAGGGCTGAGGCTTGCCCGCGGCGGTGTGAACGGTCATGAGATGTTTCGTGGCGATCCATACGGTGCGGATGGTGAAAAGATGACGAAGAGAGGGTGTGGTTTGGCTATGGATGACGCTGGCGATTACCGCTATACGCGACGACGCCGAGCGATCACGGTGGCGGTTTCCGTCGTGGCCACCGTCGCACTGTGCGTCGGCTATGCAGTGGCCGACATGTGCGATGTCGCACCGGGCGTCCTCACATTGCGCGGCCGCCGCTGCCGGCCGTTCGATCGAGGCGGCCGACGTGATCGCCGACATCGACGCTTCCAAGACCATCGATCCGGCCGCTGCGCGCGCGCTGACCGACGCGTTCCGAGCCTCAGCCGCCGGCTTCGGCGGCGAATTCTCCATCGCCATCGCCGACGCGTCGGGCAACGTGGTCGCGGAAAACAACATCGACGTGCCCCGCACGCCAGCATCCACCATGAAAACGTTGACGGCGTATGCGGCCGCCGTCGAACTCGACATGGGCAAGACCCTGGACACGCAGACCTATCTGGAACAGTCCCAGGACGGCACCGCGCGGCTGGTGCTCAAAGGCAACGGCGACATGCTGTTGGGAGCCGGAGCGTCCGACGCGAACCACATCAACGGACGTGCCGGATTGGGCACGCTTGCCGGGCGGACCGCACAGGCGTTGCGGCAGCGTGGCATCACCTCCGTGACATTGGCTTATGACGACACACTGTTCGGCAACGACCGCTGGCCGCAAGGCATCGCCGAACTCGACACGGACCACCTGTACTACGCCCCGACAGCTTCCATGGCCGTGGACGGCGGCAGGAATTGGAACGGGACAGGTCCGGCCAATCCTGATGTGTTCTCGGCGTATCCGGCATTGAGCATGCAGCCGGCGCGTGACGCGGCGCTGGTGTTGGGCATCACGGTTCAGGGATTTGTATCGCAAGGCACGGTTGCGGGGGCATCCCATCCGCTTGCCTCCGTGCGTTCGGCGTCGTTGAACGAGATTATGGCGTTCACCATGCGGCATTCCGACAATTCGCTCGCCGAGGAATTCGGCAGGCTGCTGGCGTTGCAGGTCGGCGCGGACAATTCGCCGGCTGGCGCGGTGCAGGCTGTGAAAAGCGTGCTGGAGCGCAAAGGCATCACTACGACCGGGCTCGACATGCGCAATTGTTCGGGACTTACGGAGGATTCGAAACTGACGGCGCGCACCCTGCTCGAAGTGCAACTGCGCAATCTGGCTGCGGGATCGGGGGCGGCCGCAGCCGAAGGAATGTCCGTCATGGGCTTCGTCGGCACCGCTGAGAGCCGTCTGAACGATGCTGACGAAACGGGGCTGATCCGTGTGAAAACCGAATGTGTCGCGGTTGAACGGCGGAGCGTTGACCTTCGCGGTGATCGTCAACAATCCCACCGATTTCGCGGCGGCGAAGGCGGCCATCGACACATTCGTGGCCGGTCTGCCGAAGCTGTGAACGGCCACGTGTGAATCTTCCCAGCGGATATTCAGCATATAGCCAGAAACACGTCATTCGCATGTGCCAAGATGGTGGGCATGCGAATCGCTGACGTACAAGAAGACATTGATCACGAGCTGATCAGCAAAGAAGAGATCTCCGACATCATCAACCGTGCCGCGGCACAAGCCAGTGAAGACTATCGTGGCAAGAACCCGCTGCTGGTCTGCGTGCTCAAGGGAGCCGTGAACACGCTTGCGGCGTTCTCCCAGGCCATGAGCATTCCGGTCCAAATGGATTTCATGAGCCTGTCGAGCTACGGTTCCGGCACGGAGTCGAGCGGCAAGATCACGGTTCGTCAGGATCTGTCCACGGATGTGCGAGGACGCCATGTGCTGATTGTTGAGGACATCATCGATTCGGGCATCACCCTGGCTTGGCTGGTCGACGAGCTCAAGCGCCGTGGAGCGGCTTCCGTGGAAATTTTTGCGCTTCTGGAGAAGCCGGCACGTCGCAAGGTCAATGTTGATGTGAAATACAAGGGACGTGAGATTCCCGATGAATTCGTGGTCGGTTTCGGCTTGGATTACGACGAGTACTACCGCAACCTCGATTCGATCGCGGTGCTGAAGCCGTCAGTCTATGAAGGAGGTCAGGCATGAGTTTCCCTGGTCCGAACCAGCCGCCAAGCAATGGCGGCGGCAACAAGCCCAACGGGGGCAATAACCCGTTCACCAATCCGTTTAGCCGCAACAATGACGGCAAGAACGGTGGCAGCGGGGCGAACGGCAACAAGTCCAACGGCCCCCGTCCGTTCTGGCAGTCGCCGTGGCTGTGGGTTGTGGTCGTGGCATTGCTTGCCGTGACCATGTTCCAGCTTTTCGCCGGTGCGGGCTCGCAGACCATCGACACCAAGGATGGCATGCAGATCCTCAACGGCAACACCGTCGAGTATGCGACGATCGTGGACAACACCCAGCAGGTCAAGCTCAAGCTGTCGAGCGATTACTCCGCCACCGACCCGGACACCGGACGTACGAAGAACTACGGCAAGAACGTGCAGTTCTACTACACGTATGCGCAGTCCGCGGCCGTGGTCAAGGCCGTGCAGAAGGCCGATCCGGCCAAGGGCTGGACCGCGTCCATGCAGCAGACCAGCATTTGGACCTACCTGCTCACCTCGCTGTTGCCGTTCCTGATCATCTTCGGCCTGTTCTGGTTCCTGATGAGCCGTATGGGCGGTGCCGCTGGCGGCATGTTCGGCATGGGCGGCAAGAAGAACAGCGGCAAACTGCTCGACGGCCAGACCCCGACCACCAAGTTCTCCGACGTGGCCGGCGAAGACGCTGCCGTGCAGGAGGTCGAGGAAATCAAGGACTTCCTCAAGGACCCGTCCCGTTACAAGGCTTTGGGCGCCCGCATTCCGCGCGGCGTGCTGCTGTACGGCCCTCCAGGCACCGGTAAGACGCTGCTGGCGCGCGCCATCGCAGGCGAGGCCGGCGTGCCGTTCTACTCCATGGCCGGCTCCGACTTCGTGGAGATGTTCGTGGGCCTTGGCGCCTCCCGTGTGCGTGACCTGTTCGATGAGGCCAAGAAGAACGCTCCGGCCATCATCTTCATCGATGAGATTGACGCCGTCGGCCGCAAGCGTGGCGGTTCCGGCATGAGCGGTGGCCACGACGAACGCGAGGAGCAGACGCTGAACCAGCTGCTCGTCGAGATGGACGGCTTCGACAACGATACGAACCTCATCATCATCGCTGCGACCAACCGTCCGGATGTGCTCGATCCGGCATTGCTGCGCCCGGGTCGTTTCGACCGTCAGGTGGCCGTCGAAGCACCTGATTTGGAAGGCCGCGAGGCGATTCTGAAGGTACACGCCAAAGGCAAGCCGTTCGTGCCGGACGTCGACCTGCATATGATCGCCGTGCGCACGCCGGGCTTCACCGGCGCCGACCTTGCCAACGTGTTGAACGAAGCCGCGTTGCTGTGCGCCCGTGCCGGCGCCCAGCTCATCGACAACCGCGCCATCGACGAGGCCATCGACCGTGTTCAGGCCGGTCCGAAGCGTCGTTCCAAGGGCATGGCTCTCGACGAGCTACGCAACACCGCATATCACGAGGGTGGCCATGCGCTGGTCGCGGCCGCCATGAACGACACCGATCCGGTGACCAAGGTGACGATTCTGCCGCGCGGCCGTGCACTGGGCTACACCGCGGTCATGCCAACCGAGGACCGTTACTCCATGTCCCGCAACCAGCTGCTCGATCAGATGGCGTACGCCATGGGCGGCCGTACCGCCGAAGAGGTCGTGTTCCACGACCCGACCACCGGTGCTTCCAACGATATCGAAAAGGCCACGAACATCGCGCGTCAGATGGTGCTCGACTACGGCTTCTCCGAGAAGCTGGGCGCCATCAAGTGGTCCGACGACGAGCAAAGCGATCTCGGCGCGCTCACCCACAAGTACTCCGCGCACACCGCCGAAATCATCGACGAGGAAGTGCTCAAGCTTGTGGAGACCGCGCATACCGAAGCATGGAACGTCATTAACGAGAACCGCGACATCCTCGACGAGCTGGTACGTCAGCTGCTCGTCAAGGAAACGCTCAACGAGAAAGAGCTTGCCGCCATCTTCGCCAACATCAAGAAGGCGCCGAAGCGCGAGGTCTGGTTGAGCGACGAGAAGCGTCCCGATTCCGACATTCCGCCGGTCCCGATTCCCGACAAGCTGAAGCAAAGCGCAGGATTGACCAACTGATGAGCGATACCGATTTCGATACCCTCTTCGACGACAAGGCCCGTGCCGCTCATGCGGCCGGGCCTGTCGGCTATGACGAGGAAGGCGTGCGCCAGGCCGTGCGCCTGTTCTTGAAGTCCATCGGCGAGGATCCGGACCGTGAAGGTCTGCTGGACACGCCGGACCGTATCGGGCGCGCGTGCAAGGAGCTGTTCGCCGGCCTCGGACACGGGCCAGAGGAAGTGCTGAAAACCCGTTTCAAGGTGGACACCGACGAAATGGTCCTCGTACGCGACATCGAACTGTTCTCCGTCTGCGAGCATCATCTGCTGCCGTTCCATGGTGTGGCCCACGTCGGCTACATCCCGCAGAACGGCCAAGTGGCGGGCTTAAGCAAACTGGCACGGTTGGTGGAACTGTACGCACGCCGTCCGCAGGTGCAGGAGCGGCTCACCCAGCAGGTGGCCGACGCGTTGATGGAAGGCATCGACGCGCGTGGCGTGATCGTGGTCACCGAATGCGACCACATGTGCATGGCCATGCGTGGCGTCAAGAAGGCGCAGTCCCGTACCGTCACCTCGGCGGTGCGAGGATGCATGCGCGACGCGGCCACGCGGACCGAGGCGATGAGCCTGATTCTGTCGAACCATTCGTAAGTGCGCTTTACCGGGCGGAATCGGACAGAACCGAACGGAAGAACGGAATGAATGAAGGAAGAAAACCGATGGCGATTGATATGAAGGCGATTCATGATAGCCAGCGCACGTTGGTGATGGGCGTGCTCAACATCACGGAGGATTCCTTCTCCGACGGCGGCCTCTGGCTTACTCCGGAGGCGGCCAAAGCCCATGGCGAGGCGATGATGAAAGCCGGTGCCGACATCATCGACATCGGAGCGGAATCCACCCGTCCGGGAGCCAAACGCGTCAGCGAAGCCGACGAGAAGGCCCGTGTGCTGGGCGCTGTGGACGCGCTGATTCCCGAAGGGGCGGTGCTGTCCATCGACACCACGCGCGCTTCGGTGGCGTTGGCCGCGCTCGAACATGGCGCGCAGATCATCAACGACGTGTCCGGCGGCCAGTTGGACCGCGAACTGCCGCATGTGGTGGCCGACCATTCCGACTGCCTGTACATCGTGCAGCATTGGCGTGGCTGGCTTGCCGGCGCCGCGGGCAATGTGCCGGACGCCGACACCTCCCGCTACGAGCATGGCGTGGTGAATGACGTGTATGACGAGCTGATGCGTCAGGTGGATGCGGTGCTTGAAGCCGGGGTGCAGGCCGAACAGGTCATCATCGACCCGGGCCTGGGCTTCTCCAAGCCGGGCGTGGAGCATAACCTGCCGATTCTGGCGGCGCTTGACCGGTTCAACGCGGCTGGCTATCCGGTGCTGATCGGCGCGTCCCGCAAACGTTTCGTCGGCTCGCTGCTTGCCGGCGCCGGTGTGACCGAGCCGGACATGGCCTCAAAAGACAACGCCACCGCGGCCATCAGCGCCCTGTGCGCGGAACATGGCGTATGGGCCGTGCGCGTGCATGACGTGGCGAAAAGCCGCGACGCGGTCGCCGTCGGCAACGCATGGCGCGAGTATGCGAACGCGTGACCGTGCGAATCGCAGATAGTCACAACATCGCAATCGCGGAAATAATAGGAATACGGAACGTAGGAACGGCAAAGGAAGGCTGGTATGGATCAGATTCGACTGACGGGAATCCGCGCGACGGGCAAACATGGCGTGCTCGACTTCGAGCATGAGCGGGCCCAGACCTTCGTGGTGGACGCCACGCTGTTCCTCGACCTCGCTGCCGCCGGCCGTTCCGACGATCTGAACGACACTGTCGACTATGGTGCGATCGCCAAAGGCATCGTGGCCATCATCGAAGGCGAACACGTCGATTTGATTGAAAAGCTGGCCAATCGTATCGTCGGCATGATTCTCGGCTTTCCGGCCGTGTGCCGCACGCAGGTCACCGTGCATAAGCCGAATGCGCCGATCACCGTGCCGTTCGACGATGTCAGCGTGACCGTGGAACGTTCCCGTGAAACAGTTGACAGTCCATCGCGTGAGCGGTCGTCGGAACATGGGCAGGTGCATCATGCCATCATCGCCATGGGAGGCAATCAGGGCGATGTGACCGCCACCTTGCGTGACGCCGTTCGGTGCATTGATGGGCTTCCCTCCACGCAGGTGACGGGGGTGTCGCCGCTCTATCGGACCGACGCATGGGGCATGCCGGAAGGTACTGCGGAATTCCGCAATGCGGTCGTGTCCGTGGATACCAGGCTTTCGGCCGCCGAACTGCTGGCCGGTTTGCAGCGCATCGAAGCCTCGCATGGTCGCGTGCGCACCGACCATTGGACGTCGCGCACGCTCGATTTGGACATCATCGACTTTGACGGGCAGGAAAGCGCCGACCCCGACCTGACGTTGCCGCATCCGCGCGCATGGCAGCGGGCTTTCGTATTGGGGCCGTGGCTTGCGCTTGAACCGGACGCAGAACTCGGGGGAGCGCACGCCGGTTCCGTGGCGCAACTGCTGCACGAAACGTCCGACCGCGACCATATCGATGAGATCGCGGACGATTGGATGGTTGCCGGAGCTCAGGATTCCATAGTTCGCGATTCCGACATTGGGACGTCTGCAGATGACGTTGATGCGATTGACGATGAAGCCCGCTGTTTCCGGAAGGGCGCGGCGCCCCCCAAAGCAGCCGCTGCGGCCGCGGCGAAACCGGGACCGGCATCCCGTCGAGCGGTCATTTCCCTGGATAGCGTTTCAACTGATGCGGAACACCAGTTCCGTCAGGCGATCGTGGCCATCGACGCGCTTCCCGGCAACCAGGTGGAAGGTATTTCGCCGCTGTACCATGTCAGCCAGGTCGACGACTATCCGGACAAAATGGCCGCCGTCATGCAGATTTCCACGCGCATGGACGCGCGTGAGCTTATCGGTGCGTTGAAATCGGTGTCATCCTCCATTTCGGATGACCTCGACCTCGACCTTGTGGACATGGAAGGCGTGGTCCGCAACGAACCTGATTGCATGGTGCCGTGGCCGTCCGCACGTGAGCATGCGGCCGTGCTCGCCCCATGGTTCGACATGGATCCGGACGCGAAACTCGGCAGGGATCCGGTCGCGTTCCTGCTGGCGATGGCTCCGGACGCCGCGCAAGTGGGCATGCTGACCGACAATTGGATTATCGGAGACACGCTATGAGGGCACGCAGAACCCCTTGGTGGTCATTCGTCCTTGCGGCCGCGCTTGGCGTGCTGGCCGGCATGGGATTGGCGAAATACGGCGAGATTTCAGGCCTGCCGTTGGTTGGCGCACCCTGGATCGTGCCGGTGGTGCTGGCCGTGTTGGGTGGTGTGGTGCTGTACATGGCTCTGCAGATTCATAAATACACGACCAAAGATCCCGTCAAACGCGCGCAGCTCAAGCCATTGGACCCGCAGAAGGCGTTCGGCACGCTGGTGGCCTGCAAAGCGCTCGGACTTGCGGGCGCGGCGTTGGCCGGCTGGTACGGTGGGCAGATCATCATGAGTCTGCCGCATGGTGAGGCGGAATTCTATAGCCAAGCCATCATCGAATGCGTGGTATGTACAGCAGGGTTCGGGGGGGAGTGCCTGTGCCGCACCCCGCCTATCGACGGGCCGGAAAGTCCGGCCGTGAAAAAGGCCGCACAGCGCAATCGCTATGCGGCCGCCGCCACGAAGGCGTCTACAAAATCGGCTACGAATCCTGCCACGAAATCGAAAGTCTGAACGTCAGACCTTCTTTAACTCCGTCTCAGTCCTTCTTCGGCACGCGGAACATCGCTTCCTGCGCCATGCAGGCCACCAGCTCGCCATCCTGTGTGTAGACCTTCGCTTGGCCCAAGCCGCGTCCGTGCGCCGCGGTCGGCGTGTCTTGCACGTACAGATGCCACTGGTTGATGTCGATGTCGCGGTACCACCACATCGAATGGTCGATGGACGCATACGAAATGCCCGGCGTGGCGATGCTTAAGCCAGCACGGCGCAGAATCGGCTCCAGCATGATCTGGTCGCAGCCCATCGCCAGCATCGCACGATGCATGACCTGCGGCACGTCCACCTTGCCGTCGGCCTTCATCCACACCATCTGCTTGCCGGAATCCTCGCTGGCGCTCTTCTTGTCGGCGCCAAGCATGATGGTGCGCGTCACATGGCGAATATCGAACGGCGACTTCTCCGCATAATACTTGGCGAACGGCGACTGTTCCGCATACGGCTCCATCAGTTGCTTCGCGCTGGTCAGGCTGTCGGGATCGGGAATGTTCTCAGGCATCGGGTCGGCGAATTCGATGCCTTCCTGGTCATGTTCCTGGAAGCTGGCGATTGCCGTCAAAATCGAGCCCTGCGCCTGCGTGACATTCACGCGACGGGCGGAGAAGGAACGTCCGTCACGCAGATTTTCCACGTCGAACAGCAGATCCTGACGGATATCGCCGGCCGAAATGAAATAGCCGTGGATGGAATTCGGCAGACGGGATGGAGCGACGGTTCTCGACGCGGCCATCAGCGACTGCGCGATGACCTGTCCGCCGTAGACTCGGCCAGTGGGGAAGTACAGGCTTTCGCCGTTGATATACGTATGGTTGCGATAGTTTGAGGGCGTGCCCAGCTGGAGCACCTTTGCCAGTCGCTGCAGCGGCGTCATGTCTGTCTGCGTCATGATGGCCTCGATTCCTTCCGCGTGTGGATAGCTCTTTATGCTGGCATCGAGTCTATCCATACGTAGTAAATTTCGTCGGATTGTTTTGTAACGAGTACGTGAGAAGAATGAACGGTTGGTTAGCGGCAACGGTTGACGTATGGCAAAGCGCCACCGCTCGTAATGAAGGGTGGCGCTTTGCTGAAATCTGCGCTTAACGCGACTCGATTGGATCTGTCTGCCTTTAGCGGGTCAGCTTGCGGTGCAGGCGGTGCGGGCGGGCCGCATCCTCGCCGAGACGGGCGATGCGGTTCTCCTGATAGGCCTGGAAGTTGCCTTCGAACCAGTACCAGTTGGCCGGATTCTCGTCGGTGCCCTCCCATGCGAGGATGTGCGTGGCCACACGGTCGAGGAACCAACGGTCGTGGGAGATCACCACGGCGCAGCCCGGGAAGGCGAGCAGCGCGTTTTCGAGGGATTCCAGGGTTTCGACGTCAAGGTCGTTGGTCGGTTCGTCGAGCAGCAGCAGGTTGCCGCCCTGCTTCAGGGTCAGCGCCAGGTTCAGACGGTTGCGTTCGCCGCCGGACAGCACGCCCACCAGCTTCTGCTGGTCGGAACCCTTGAAGCCGAAGGACGCCACGTAGGCGCGGGTCGGCACTTCCACTCCGGCCACCTCGATGAAGTCGAGTCCGTCGGACACGGCCTCCCACAGGTTCTTGTTCGGGTCAAGGCCGGCACGGTTCTGGTCGACGTAGCTGATCTTCACGGTGTCGCCGATCTTGAGCGAACCGGAGGTCAACGGCTCCAAGCCGACGATGGTCTTGAACAGGGTGGACTTGCCTACGCCGTTCGGGCCGATCACGCCGACGATGCCGTTACGCGGCAGGGTGAAGCTCAAGTCGTCGATGAGCACGCGGTCGCCGAACGCCTTGTGGATATGCTCGGCTTCCAGCACGGTGGAACCCAGACGCGGGCCGGCCGGAATCTGGATTTCGGAGAAGTCGAGCTTCTTGTTGTTGCGTGCCTCCTGCTCCATCTGGTCGTAACGTTCCAGACGGGCCTTGTTCTTGGCCTGACGGGCCTTCGGCGAGGAACGCACCCAGTCGAGCTCGCTCTTCAGGCGCTTGGCGAGCTTGGCGTCCTTGGCGCCCTGGATCTCCATACGCTTGGCCTTGGTCTCCAGGTAGGTGGAGTAGTTGCCCTTGTATGGATACAGGTGGCCGCGATCCACTTCGCAGATCCATTCGGCCACATTGTCCATGAAGTAACGATCGTGGGTGACGGGAGCAGCAGCAGGTCCGGAGCCTCAAGCAGCAGCTTGCACAGTGCCACACGACGGCGCTCGCCACCGGAGCACACGCTCACCGGCGTATCCGGATCCGGGCACTGCAGAGCGTCCATGGCCTGCTCGAGCTGGGAGTCGAGATCCCAACCGTTGGCCGCGTCGATATCGTTCTGCAGCTTGCCCATTTCTTCCATCAGCGCGTCGAAATCGGCGTCCGGATTGGCCATTTCCTCGCCAATCTGGTTGAAACGCGCCACCTTTTCGGCGATCGGGCCGAATGCCATCTTGATGTTCTCGCCGACGGTCTTGGTGTCATCCAGCGGCGGTTCCTGCTGCAGAATGCCGACGGTGAAACCAGGGGTCAGGTAGGCTTCGCCGTTGGAAACGGTGTCGAGGCCGGCCATAATCTTCAGCAGCGTGGACTTACCCATGCCGTTCGGGCCGACGACGCCGATCTTCGCGCCCGGCAGGAAGCTCAGGGTCACATCGTCAAGAATCACTCGGTCGCCGTAAGCCTTGCGGGCCTTGATCATCTGGTAAATAAACTCAGCCAATGTTGTGTTCCATCCTTAAGAAACGTTGGAATTCCAGCGTTTTGCGTATGTCGGTCGACGGAAAATCGCACTTGTTCGCCGTGCTGTGGCGCGTTGCCGGCGCGACTGGTTGCGGACGAATCGCAAGTCTGCTGCGAACTCATCGAAGCCAAGTGTTTTCGGACCGTGTCCATACGCAAAGTACCATCGCCGATTATCCCATATCCCGTCTACACAGAGTGGCGGTTACTCTTAGGAGGCATGGGCGCCATTCGACGAAGGGCGATCCGGCATGTTCGATAATCCGACTTTGGCGAAAATCGGCGAAACCCATGGCAAGTCGGTCGCCTAGGTGATTCTGCGCTGGCTGGTGCAGCGGAACATCGTGGCGTTGCCCAAGTCCACGCATCGGGAACGAATGGAACAGAACATCGATGTATTCGACTTCACGCTGAGTGATGAGGAGATGGCGGCCGTCACCGCGCTGGATACCAAGACCAGCCTGTTCTTCCGCCATGATACCCCGGAGGCCGTCGATATGTTCGTTGGTTTCATCAAGGAACGCGCGGGACGGGAATGACGCTGACATACTGAGAAAAAGGAAGTCCCGATGTTGCCCCGTAGGTGCTGCGGCGGCGATTTTCCTTGGTTTTTCCGCGCTTTTCGATTGCGAGGGTGGTGGGTTGGCTGTTTTCGGCGGGCGGCTATTGATTGGTGGGCGGCAGGCCGGCGATCAAATGATCACGCCATCGCAGTGGTCGATCTCGTGTTGGATGATCTGCGCGGTGAAACCGGTGAACGCTGCGTGGCGCTCGCGGAATTTCCGATCCATATAATCCACTTCGATGCGCTGGTATCGGACGGTGCGGCGCTCGCCCTGGAGCGAGAGGCAACCTTCCGCCGTATCGAACGCGCCGTCTTCGGCGGTGATGTGTGGATTGAACATCACGAAAATGCGGCCGCCGAAATCCTCATCCACAAAAGCGATGATGCGCTTGGGAACGCCGATCATATTGGCCGCCATGCCCACGCAACCATTGCGATGCGCGTCCAACGTGTCTTTCAGGTCCTGTGCCACGGCCAGATCCTCTTCGGTGTTCTCGGCTGCGGCGGACGGCTGGCTCAAAAATGGGATGGACGTCATGATCTCACGCTGCATGTGATTCCTCTCGTTGGATGTTGCCGGTCTGCCAATATTGTAGCGTCGCATGGCTGCGAGACGGACGGCTGGGCGAACCTGTCCATTCCCTGACCGTTCGCGTCGGCTTCGGGATGTGAGGTACAACGTGTGCGTCTTGGACTGGTGCAATATGCTTGGGGTCATGGAAGACATGTTGCAATACCGCGAATATATGGCGCAGGTTCTTGAACTGGCCCGCAAGGGTGCGGGATGGGTGGACCCGAATCCGCTGGTAGGCGCGGTGGTGGTATCCGGTGGCGAGGTTCTCGCCACCGGATACCATGACCGGTATCGTGGCCCGCATGCGGAGCGTATGGCGTTCGACTATGCCGACGCGCACGGCATCGATCTGACTGGCGCCACGGTCATCGACACGCTTGAACCCTGCTGCCATGTCGGATCGCAGCCGGCGTGCACTGCCTTGATTCTGGCGCACGGCATCGCACGCGTGGTGGTCGGATCGGTCGATCCGAACCCGATTGTGGCGGGCAAAGGCCTTCGCATCCTTGAGGAAGCGGGCGTCGAAGTGGTTCGCGACGTGATGCGGGAGGAATGCGACGCCATCAATCGCCATTTCTTCCACTACATCACCACGGGAAAGCCGTACATTGTGGACGGCAGAAGGCGTGCGGGTGAATCGGACTCTGAGTATGCGGTCCGTCGGCGCGAACTATATGCCACATATGCGGCGGTGCTTGCCGGAACTGAATCGGACGTTCCTGACGAGTCTTTCGCGCATTTCAACGGACCGGTCCGAAGGCCTTCCAAAGCCGTCGGCGCAGACGAAGTGGTGATTGGCGGCCACAGGCCGTTACTCCTGGAGGCCGGCGCGCTCGCCTGCACGGATCCAGACGAATGGCTGAGTGAGCTGGGCAAGCGCAAAATCGACAGCCTCATCGTGGAAAGCGACGAAGCATTCGAGCGGTTGTCCATGGCTTGCCAAAAGACTGAAGCGCCATTCGTGCGTTGTTGGCCGTGTATCTCGCTTATAGATGGCGGATTCGTCTGCTTGTCCAGTGCTATCTCGCTTATAGGTGGCGGATGAATTTTGCGAAGAGGTCTTAGAGGGTGTAAATCATACCCTCTAAGACCTTAATGACGTAGAGGCGCCGCCATCTATAAGCGAAATAGCATCGGGCGGCTTTCCGATTCCGCCATCTATAAGCGAGATACGTGAGACTGATATGTCCAGCACCCAGCAAGCATAGTGGCGAGCACATGGTCGGGCATGGCGCGCATGGCCTCAGGGGACTCAAGCGCACTCGGATCGCAATCCAGCAGCACTAGGTCTGCCGCATCTCCAGCTTGCAACGTCGTACGCCCCAGGGCGGTGGACGAAGCGAGCGCGGTTTCGAAATCCAGACATTGCTCAGACTGGAAAGGCTCCCGGTCGGAACTCTCCGTGCCGAACACCGCTGCGGAAATGGCCAGCCACGGATCCAACGGCGCGACCGGCGCGTCCGATCCCATAAGCAGTTTGATTCCAGCCCGATGCAGACTGTTGAACGCGTAGGGAATTCCGGCGGGATTGCCCCAGAATCGTGTGATGACGTCACGGTCGTCCATGGCGTGCTGCGGCTGGATGCTCGCGGCAAGTCCCAATTGCGCAAGACGTGGAATGTCGCGTTCCTTGAGCATTTGGGCATGCTCGATGGAGCCGTGCGCGTGGGTACGTTCCGCGCAGTCGAGCACGATGGTGCTGGAATCAGGGGTGAGAGGCTTGGTGGGGGGGGGAGCCGCATATACGATTCGATTTGCTCGGGGGTGTAGCTCAGCGTGCCGTAGGTTTCCGGCGTAATGCCCGAATACGGTGTGGAGCAGTAGGCGGATCGGGTGTTGAGCGAGCCGTCGGAAATCATCTTCATCGCACCGACATGGCCCAAGCCATGGCTTCCGGGAAGTTCGTCGCCGGTATGCCAGCCGAATCCGTCAAGCCCCTGCTTGAAGCGGTCAATCCACGTGTCGATGTTCTCGGCCATCTCATAGTCGCGCACGCCGACCACGCCTTTGCCGGCGGCGTCCTGTTCCGCGTTGCGCAGCAATCGCATCAGCTCGTCAGCCGCACCGGGGCCTTTGTCCAGCTTGCAGTAAGCGTCGAACCATTCAAGCTCGCCGACGAGTCCCGACTCGCCTACATGCACGCCGAGCTTACGAGCCGCGGCTGAATTCACCCAGCCGCAATGCATGTCTGCGCTTGACAGCGCCACGGGCTGGTCGCCCGACACCGCGTCGATCGCAGCCAATGTCGGTTGGGCATCATCGGCCCACAGGGAGTGTCTGAACCGCATGCCGACCACGTACTGGTCCGGGTCGAGCGTGCCGGATTCGCGGCGTTCCTCCAAGTGCTCGCGTAGCAGGCTCATTGCCTCATCGGCGCTGCGGGCATCAATCAGATCAAGCCGCCCCAGCGTGTACGACCACTGCGTGAAGTGCGTGTGACAATCCCACAAGCCGGGAATGACCCACGTTTTTGAAGCCTTGTCTACCGACTTTTCCGAAGACCGTACATCCGCGATCCGCCCTTGCTCAATCGTGATGTCGACAGACTCATCGGACCCCACGAAACACACATTCTCAATCACATACGGTTCGCCCATACATCCTCGATTCAACAAAATGACCTCATTGCCAGCCATAGTATCCTTGCAATGCTTGCGATTGCCGCGCTCGTCTCAATCGGCTATGCACACTTTGAATTCCTCCGCTGGGATACGGTTATCCGCATCAGAAAAAGAAGGGCGCAGTTATCCACTTATCCACTGTTTGCCGGAAGCCGGTAGGCAGCGCGGCGACATTTCCTCTACTTTGGCGCTATGGACAATGGAGCACAATATTCGGAAAGCCTCGCACGGCTGAGGACAAGAACCATCGAACAATGTCTCGAAGCGCAGAGGCGCACCGGAAGGCGGCTGGTGTTCGCGCTTGATACCGCACTGAGTTTACAAGGCATCGAACTGCCTCGCTACCGGCGCGGAGGGCTTTTGGCTGATACGCTGCACGCGGTGATTGAAAGTAACGGCGTGCGAACGATACTGCAGGGGATTTGTTTTGTGCTTTGGTCTGGACCTCAGACGCATATGCCGATTCATCATGGTCGATTGCGATGCACGGATTCCGTGACCACATGGGCCATGCATGCCAATCGGCTTGAAGATGAAGAATTGGTGGTTTTGGGTGATTCGATGATGCGGCGTGATGGACATATGAAAAAGGCCACACTGGAGGAGTTTCGGATATATGTCGATAGCTTGTCCGATTTGTCCAACTATTCAGGCTCCGACAGATTACGTGCGGTGAGAGGAGTGTCGAAAATGCGTAGGGCTCTCAGGCTGATGCGGGAGAATACAGATTCTTCCCAGGAAACGAGAAGTCGAATTGTTCTGTTGCGTTATGGTTTGCCTTGTCCGGAAGTGAACTATGCCATTCGGCTCAAAGGCTATTCTCATGTATTTTTCGCGGACATGGCTTATCCGGATTTGAAAATCATCATTGAATACGACGGCAGGCATCATGCCTCGCGATGGTTGGCTGACAGTAAACGTCGGGAAGCGTTGGAGGATGAAGGATGGCTGTATATCCAGGTGACGGCGGAAAATCTCAGGGATGAGGATTCTCAAAAGGAATTGGCGGAACGCGTGGCGCAGAGGATGTCATTGCGTTTGGGGGAGCCTGTGCGGCTATGTGGGCGAATGACGATTGCTCAGATAGCCGATGGTCGGAGGAAGGGCAACCGTCTGTGAGGCTTGGGCAAGCCCATATCTCGCTTATGAATGGCGGAATCGGGCTGCGGCATGATGCTATCTCGCTTATAGATGGCGGATGAAATCCACAAAAAGGCCTTAAGAGGTATGAATATTACCCCCTAGGGCCTTAGCGATTCAAGAAGACTGCCATCTATAAGCGAGATAGCATCGGTCGGGTGGAGAAATCCGCCATCCATAAGCGAGATGGCGGATTTCTGCGGCTCACTGCACGGCGGCGAGGGCTTGGTCGAGGTCGGCGATGATGTCGGCCGTGTTTTCGATGCCGCAGAGATAGCATCTCAGGCGCACCAGGTCGATGCCGACGCCGGCTTCCTCAAGCTGCTCCTCGGTGAGCTGGCGATGCGTGGTGCCGGCCGGATACAGCGTGCAGCTGCGCGCATCGGCCACATGCGTGGCGATGGACACCATCTTCAGATGGTCGAGGAACGCGGAGACCTTCTCGCGGCCGCCCGGCACGCCGAAGGAGATCACACCGCAGGTGCCGTTCGGCATGTACTTCTCCGCCAGCGCATGGTACTTGTCCGTTTCGAGGCCCGGGAAGCTCACCCAGCTGACGCGCGGATCGGCGTCGAGCCACTTGGCCACGGCCAGTGCGTTCGCGCAGTGGCGCTCCATGCGCACGCCGAGGGATTCCAGATGCATGCCCATGATCCACGAATTGATTGGCGCCGGAGTGGAGCCGAAGTCGCGCATGAGCTGCGCGGTGGCCTTGGTGATGTATGCGGCCTTGCCGAATTCCTTCGCGTAGGTGACGCCATGGTAGGAGTCGTCCGGAGTGGTGAGGCCCGGGAATTTCTCCGCATGGGCCATCCAGTCGAAATTGCCGGAATCGACGATCGCGCCGCCCACGCAGGATCCGTGGCCGTCCATGTACTTGGTGGTGGCGTGCGTGACGATGTCCACGCCGTACTGGAACGGACGGCAGTTGATCGGCGTCGGGAAGGTGTTGTCGACGATCAGTGGCACGCCGTGACGATGCGCTGCGTTCGCGAACTTCTCGAAGTCGAGCACGATAAGCGCCGGATTGGAGATGGACTCGCCGAACACGGCCTTGGTGTTCGGCTGGAACGCGGCCTCAAGTTCCTCTTCGGTGCAGTCCGGGCTGACGAAGGTGCATTCGACGCCCATCTTGCGCATGGTCACGTTGATGAGGTTGAACGTGCCGCCGTAGATGGCGGAGGAGGCGACGATGTGGTCGCCGTTGTTGCAGATGTTGAACAGCGCGAAGAAGTTCGCCGCCTGGCCGGACGAGGTGAGCATCGCGGCCGCGCCGCCTTCCAGCTCGCAGATCTTCGCGGCGACGGTGTCGTTGGTCGGATTCTGCAGGCGGGTGTAGAAGTAGCCGGATTCGGACAGGTCGAACAGTCGGCTCATCTGTTCGCTCGACTGGTATTTGAAGGTCGTGGCCTGGATGATTGGGGGAGTGCGGGATTCTCCATTGCCCGGCTGATAGCCTCCCTGCACGCAGATGGTGTCGACGTTTTCGCTCATATGTTCCTTCTTTCGATTCCGCGCTTCCGTGCGCCGCGCAGGTGTTGCGCCGCGATGCGAACAAACAAACACACTGTATCACTGCATTGATAAATGGCTTGATTCCAATGGAAACGCCGTATAGTTTAACGAATTGACAAACTTAGGTAATTCAATTTATTATGTAGACCAAGACGGGCGGAAAGCCCGCTGCGAAATAAAGCTTTACGTAAGTAAACCAAGCAAAGGAGCATTCCATGGGTCTGTGGGATATCGATAAGATTCCGTACGTCGGTCGCGAAAAGGGGCCGCAGGAGGGTCTTGCCTTCCATTACTACGACGCCGACAAGGTCGTTGCCGGCAAGAAGATGAAGGACTGGCTGCGTTTCGGCGTCGCATGGTGGCACACCTTCGACCAGCAGCTCGTCGACCCGTTCGGCACCGGCACCGCCCAGCGTCCGTGGTACGGCAAGTATTCCGATCCGGAGGACGAGGCCCTGGCCAAGGTCGACTACGCCTTCGAGTTCTTCCAGAAGCTCGGCGTCGAGTACTTCTGCTTCCATGATCGCGACATCGCTCCGGAAGGCGACACCCTGCGCGAGACCGACAAGAACCTGGACAAGGTCGTCGACAAGATCGAAGAGAACATGAAGTCCACCGGCATCAAGCTGCTGTGGAACACCTCCTCCCTGTTCACCAACCCGCGCTTCGTCTCCGGCGCCTCCACCTCACCGTTCGCCGACATCTACGCCTACGCCGGCGGCCAGCTGAAGCACTCCCTGGAGATCGCCAAGCGCCTGGGCGCCGAGAACTACGTGTTCTGGGGCGGCCGTGAAGGCTACGAGAACCTGTGGAACACGCAGATGAAGCGCGAACAGGCGCACATGGCCAAGTTCTTCCACATGTGCCACGAGTATGCTCAGGAGATCGGTCTGGACGCCCAGTTCCTGATCGAGCCGAAGGCCAAGGAACCGACGATGCACCAGTATGACTTCGATGCATCCACCGCCATCGCCTTCCTTAAGACCTACGACATCGACTTCATGAAGCTGAACCTCGAAGGCAACCACGCCAACCTGGCCGGCCACACCTACCAGCACGAGATCCGCACCGCCCGCGAGGCCGGCGTGCTCGGCTCCCTGGACGCCAACCAGGGCGACAAGCTCATCGGCTGGGACATGGATGAGTTCCCGACCGACCTGTACGAGACCTCCACCGTCATGTGGGAAGTCCTCGCCGAAGGCCAGATCGGCCCTCACGGTGGTCTGAACTTCGACGCCAAGCCGCGCCGTACCTCCTTCACCGCCGAGGATCTGTTCCGTTCCCACATCGCCGGCATGGATTCCTTCGCAGCAGGCCTCCTGGTCGCCGCCAAGATGCACGAGGATAAGGTCATCGAGAACCTGCAGGCCGAGCGCTACAGCTCCTTCGATTCCGGCATCGGCGCGACCGTCGAGAACGGCACCGCCTCCCTGGCTTCCCTCGAGGAGTACGCTCTGGATATCCCGCAGTCCAAGCTCATCGAGGCCACCAAGTCCGATCACCTCGAGTCCGTCAAGGCCACGATCAACAACTACATGATCGACGCCCTGGCCGAGGCGTGAGCCGAAAACTCACTAGGGTTTTAGGTAGCCTCGGGCGAAGTCCGAGACGGTAGTCGAGGGCGAGCAATGACTGGGCGCGCGTAGCGTTCCGGAATTGCAGGACCGAGGCATGGGCGCAGTAAGGAGTTTCCGTTAGGACTCCTGATTCATCGCTGGATCAAACAGTGGGGCTCGACTGTGACAGAGCCGGATGTGGTGTGCCGAAGCGTCGGTGTTCCGGCACACCACTCGCTTTTCTTTCCTTCCTCCTTCCTCAAATTTCCTTCGCACGCAAGTCGTTTGCCGGCTAGATCGCCGGTGAGCGGCTTGTTTGCGTTGCTAGACCAAGCGAAAATTTCGATTATTCGCAATGATGTGATGTATCCAAACGTTCCCGAATGAGGCGTACTTATGACCACAACGATTACCATCGCCAATCCCATTCTTCACGGAATGCATCCTGATCCGAGTTGGATTTGGGATGATGATCTTCGGCAAATCGTGCTTGTGACCTCCACCTTCGAACTGGTTCCAGGCTTGCCTATTTACGTTTCCAGGGATATGGCCCACTGGAAACACGTGTCGGATGCCATAGATGAGGAGTTGGCAAGACGTTTGCTCATTCCTTTCGTGGATGACTCGGGTGGCGTCTATGCGCCGACGCTGCGTAGGATTCGTGGCAAATACGTGATTGCCTGCACCATCGCTCGCATCAATGGACGCAAAGCCATCGCGGAAGGATGCTCCCAGGCCGAATTGGATGCGGCCCAGGCGGCGGAAGGCAACTTCGTTCTTGAGTCGGACTCGATCGACGGACCTTGGCGTGGGCCGTTCTGGATCGAGGGCGCCGAAGGCATCGATCCAGACATATTCGAGGACGGGGACGGCAATGTGTACTGGACCCAGACCCGTCCTGCGGTCAATCCGCAATGGGAAGGCCAGACCGAGGTCTGGACCCAACGCATTAATCCGGAGACTTGGACTTTTGTCGATGACGGTCTTCCTGCGGGATCGGGCAAGACGGTAATATGGCGCGGATACGGTATGGAATCGGTGTGGGCTGAGGCGCCGCATCTCTATCGCGTGGGTGATTATGTGTATCTGATGACCGCTGAGGGGGGCACCAGTTTCGAACATAGCGAAATGGCCATGCGCATCTATGCGCCGCATGGACTGCTTCGGGCGTTCGAAGCTTACGAACGGGAAGTATCCGAATTGGGTGAGTGCATTCCGCAGGTTCGTGACGGGGAACGCTGCTATCTTGGCACTGCAATCCGTGCCTTCCACGCGGATAAGAAGAATCCGATTCTCACCCACCGACATCTGGGTTTGTCGGAACCGCTGCAATGCGTGGGACATGCGGACCTGTTGCTTCATCCGGAACTGGGATGGTGGCTGGTGTGTCTCGGCGTGAGAGAGACACGGGGAAAGCATGACGGCGAATTATTGAGCTACTTGGGAAGGGAGAGCTTTGTCGCTCCGGTATCCTGGGAACATAATCCGGCCGATTGGAAGCTGGACGGCAACGGTGCATCATATACGCATGAGGGTGACCCCGGATGGCCAGTGACTTGCGCTGGTCTTGGCCGCTTGGCCGACGAGATCACGGTTACTACTGAAGACGATGGCATCACCATCGAGCCTAGGGTGAAATCCTCGCTCGCCGGTGACGTGGAACCTGCGCTGGTGGATGTGGCTGATGGCTCGACGAACGATGTGGTGGTGCGCGACGAGCGTGATGTCAGCTACCGCAGAATAGCGAAACTGCCGACGCTCATGCCGATTCCCATGTCCGGTTCTTTAGTGATCCGGCAGAATTCCACGCATTACGCGGTGTTTTCGATGCATGGCACGGATGTGCGCTACGAGACGGTGAATGGAGATGATTCGCAAGCCGGTTCCGTTGCCGCCCTGCGGGCTGATGGCACACGTCCGGCGGTGCTTTTCGATGACAACCGCTTGTTGGTCATCGTGGCTGAAGGGCTTGATCCGGCTGATTCCTCGGCTTTCGTGAGTCGAGGGCAGGTATTGCTCAGTATTGACGCTCGTTTCCTTAGCACCGAATGGGCCGGTGGATTCGTCGGTTGCATGGCTGGTTTCATGGCATAGAATCTGAGGAGTTTGAAAGGATGGTTCGTTACTGGTACTTCGGAGGACCATCCTTGGGACGGGTCGGAACCGGAAGGCTAGGGGCGTGTGGCGTTTCTTCCTCCGGTTGCACATGCGCGGTTTGTCTTGCTGGTCACCCTTCAAGTTGCTGTGTGCTGTTGCGTACCACTAGCGATGTCGGCATGATGATGTGCGGTTGGATCACGTCGTCGGTGCCTTGTCTTGGAGCGGCTGCCGTACGGTGGTCAGCGCCGGGCCAAGGAATGCGGCAGTCTGCACATCGTCGAATCCGACCACGGATAGATCCTCCGGAATACGTAACCCCAATTGCCTTGCCGCCTCGTAGACGCCCATGGCCTGCAGATCGCTGCCGGCGAAGATTGCGGTCGGACGATTTGGTCGTTTCAACAGGGAGATGGACTGTGCGTAACCGCCGGAAGTGGTGAAATCGCCTTCGGTGATAAGTTCGGGATCGGTTTCGATTCCATGTTCTGCAAGCGCTGATGTATATCCGTCCAGACGTGCTTTGGAACACATCATTTCCTCCGGTCCGGTGATGATGCCTATGCGGGTATGTCCGAGTGCGAGCAGATGCCTGGTGGCGATTACGCCTCCGGTCCAGTTGTCCGCTTGCACCGACAGCGTGTCTGGATCTGGATTACCGAATGGATCGAACAAGACGAAGGGAATACCTCTGGAATGCAGCTTGTTCCGTTCGATACGTGTCAGACTGGAGAAGACAAGAATGGCGCCATCTGTCTGCCGACGCAGCATGTTGTCAATCCAGGATGAGTCCGGGTGCTGGCGATTGCCGCCTTCGGTGGTGATGACGTTCAAATCATGCAACTTGGCTTCGCGAATGGCGCCACGGAGTACTTCAAGGGCCCAAACATTATCGAAATCTTGGAACACGATTTCGATAATTCGTTGGCTTTTCGTGCTTGTCGCTTTACGGGAATACCCATACCGTTTCAACACCGCGTTGATGGTTTGCCGCGTCTCTTCGGAAACGTCGGCTCTGCCGTTGAGCGCCTTGGATACGGTGGAAAGGGAATAACCGGTCTCTTTAGCTATGTCAGAGAGTCGTACCGTAGCTTTTTTTGCCGTATTGCGCATGAGTCACTCCTTCTTCATTTTCATCATATCCGAAAATGCGAACGAAAGTTTCGGTTTACGTTTTTCGAAACTTTCGATATGTTGGCAATGCTTAAAAACGTTGTAAAATCAACGAAAAATAGTTAGTTTTCTGATTTTACAAAAAACTTGACTTTGTGTGATTTGTTTCGGTAGTCTGTAGGTACAGCGAAAACGGAATGGAAATTTTCGAAGGGAGTCAAAGGCTGATTCTCTGTCTGCCAGGGAGCTGCGGCAGCATTCGTTGCGGTCATGCTTCCCGATTCGGCCCATTCGAGAGAAATCGTTCCTGTCGTTGCCATCATTTTGTCGATGATGATTTGGTCAATAAGGAGAAGACAATGAAGTTCAAAACCATTGCAGCTGCCACTCTTGCGGTGGCGACCATGTTGGGCATGGGTGCCTGCGGCCCCAGCGCTGGTGCCAAAGACGATAAGACCATTACGTTCTGGCATAACGCAACAGCTGGTGACGGCAAGCAGTATTGGGAGGATATGGCCAAAGCGTTCGAGAAGAAGACCGGTGTCAAGGTCCAGATCCAAGCCATCCAAAACGAGGATTTCGAAGGCAAGCTGACCACCGCTATGCAGGATCCCGCCTCCGGCCCGGATGTGTACATGACCCTTGGTGGAGCCAAGACCAAGGACATGATTGACGCCGGACAGGGCATGGACCTCACTGATAAGATCAGTGACACCGTCAAGAAGCAGATGTCTTCTGCGCTGGAGTCCATGTCCTATGACGGCAAGGTCTATGGTGTTCCAGTCACTGTGCAGCCTGGTGGCATCTGGTATTCCAAGGATCTGTTCAAGCAGGCTGGCATCGATGCCGCGCCGACCACCTTCAGCGAGCTGAAGACCGATGTACAGAAGCTTCGCAGCGCTGGCATCGATCCGATCGCACTCGGCGGCAAGGATGCTTGGCCGGTCGGTCACTGGTACTACTGGTTGTCCATGCGCGAATGCTCTCCGAAGGCCTACGCCAAGGGCGTCAATGACAAGGACTTCTCCGACTCCTGCTGGACCAAGGCCGGAGATGATCTGAAGGATTTGTTGGATGCGAATGCTTTTAACGAAGGATTCCTCACCACGACGGCCCAGCAGGGCGCCAGCTCATCCGCAGGTCTGCTGGCCAATCATAAGGCTGCGATGGAGCTCATGGGCACATGGGAGCCTGGAGTTCTCAAGGACCTGACTCCGGACAAGAAGCCAATGGCTGACCTTGGCTTCTTCGCCTTCCCGACCGTGGACGGAGGAAAAGGCGAGGAAGGTGCTTTGATGGGCGCTGTGACCGGTTTCGCTGTCAATCCCGAGGCTCCGGACGCTGCTGTTGATTTCGTCAATTTCATGGCTGAGAAATCAAATCAGGAGAAATACGCCACTGCGTTCAGCACCATTCCGGCTTCCGCCGAAGCTTACGATGCGGTTACCGATGAAAATCTTAAGAGCATCATCGAAGCTATGAAAAAGTCCGATGGCATGCAGCTGTGGATGGATACCGCTCTCGGCGGAAATATTGGCAACGCTCTTAATTCCGGAGTGGTGAATCTGCTTTCCGGACAGGGGACTTCGGCTGACATCGTCAAGGCGATGAAGGACGCAGCGGCCAAGGGCTGACAGTGAACATGGCTGGTTGACGGCCAAAGGAGGGTGGATAGACAGATATTCATCCACCCTCCTTCCTATTCGAGAAACGTATCTGGTAGTGGAGAAAACCATGTCAAGTACAAGCAAAGACGCGGTGACGCTGCGCGCTAAGCGGTCCAAGAAACCGTCCGATGGCAAAATGCGTCGTAATGTTGAGATTTTCGTACTGTCCGCACCTGCGATTCTTCTGTTCGTCTGCTTTGTGATTCTGCCTATCGTCTTGGGTGCTTATTACGGCTTCTATCAGTGGAAGGGTTACGGACTTCCCTCCAAGACAGGTAAATTCGTTGGTCTCCAGAACTACATCACAGCGCTTAAGGATCCCGCGTTCCAGGCGGCAATTCTGCATACCTTCGAGGTCGTGATCGGCTCGTTGGTCATCCAGGCTCCGCTCGCCATCCTGTTCGCATTGCTGCTGAACCAGAAGTTCAAGGGGCGTGGTCTCATCCGCACCCTCATCTTCGTGCCGTATGTCGTTTCCGAGGTCATCGTCGGCACAGGATGGAGCCTGTTGCTGCAGAAGAAGGGCGCCATCAATGAGATTCTGGCCAACTTCGGCATCAATGGTCCCGATTGGCTGGCCGACCCGAAAATCGCTATTTGGACGCTGCTGACGCTGCTGTTGCTGATCAGCTGGAAATACGTCGGTTTCGCCGTAATTCTGATGCTCGCCGGCATGCAATCCATTCCCGAGGAACTGTATGAAGCAGCCAAGGTGGATGGGGCGAGTTTCTGGCAGATGCAGAAAAGCATCACGTTGCCGTTGCTTGCTCCGACGTTGCGGATCTGGGTGTTCCTTTCCATGATTGGCTCTCTGCAGCTTTTCGATCTGGTCTATATCGTGTGGGGCAAGTATGTGTCGACCACCGCTGGTGTGTCCACCATGGCCACCTACATGGTGCGTGAAGGTCGTGGAGCCGGCAACTATGGCTATGGTTCCGCCGTTGCTCTGATCATCTTCGTGATCTCTTTGATCATCGCACTCGTCTATCAGAAGTTCGTGCTGAACCGTGACTTGGACGGTGCTGTTACTGAACAGAAAGAAGCCAAGAAGCGTGCCAGGAAGCGCGCAAAAGAAGTGCAGCATCGTGAGGTTGCTGCCCTGGCAAGTGAGGTGAAGTGATGACTGCCGCAACAATCGCAGGACATTCCAACAAAAGCGAGTACAGCAAGAAGAATGGTTACCGTAAGTCATCCAAGACGCCATGGGGCAACCCAATCGTCTACTTCTTCTCCCTGGTGCTTGTGGCCATCTGCATCACTCCGGTGTTGTACATTATCTTCGGCGGTTTCCGTACCAATTCGCAGATCACCAACCATCCGTCCGGGATGCCGAACCCATGGGTCCCCGACAACTACAAGACGGTCTTCGAAAGTGATATTTTCTGGACGGAACTGAAGAATTCTACCATCGTGGGTATCGCCACCATGGTAGGCGTCGTGGTGCTTAGCATCATGGTGAGCTTTGTCATCGCCCGATACAAATTCCGCTATGCGCCGCTTATGTACGCGTTGTTCTCTGCTGGTCTCATGTTCCCGATGACCGTTGGCATTACACCTTTGTATCTGCTGATTCGCAATCTGGGTCTGGCCAACTCCCTGTGGGGTCTGATCCTTCCGCAAATTGCCTTCGGACTTCCTCAGACCATCATCATCTTGGTGCCGTTCCTACAGTCGATTCCTAATGAGCTTGAGGAGGCCTGTCTTCTCGATGGATGCTCCCGCCTTGGCTTCTTCTGGCGCATGGTCATTCCGCTGTCCATGCCTGGCGTGGCCACCACTGGAATCCTCACCTTCGTGGGAAGCTGGAATGCCTACATGCTGCCGCTGTTCGTGCTCAGTGATGCCAACAAGTACACATTGCCACTTGGCGTACAGATGTTCAGCTCCGAACACTCCGTTGACACCGCACAGGTGTTGGCCTTCACCTCTCTGGCTATGATTCCGGCCCTGATCTGTTTCACCATCTTCCAGAAGAAGATCGTCGGCGGCCTGACAGGTGCGGTCAAGGGCTGACGAAATGTGACAACCCACGCCCGGAAGATGTTCCTTTCCGTCTTCCGGGCTTCATCTCTTATGCAAGAGGTACATTATGAAGATTTCCAACCCGGTGCTCACCGGTTTTCATGCCGATCCTTCAATGATTCGCGTCGGTGACACTTATTACATTGCCAATTCCACTTTCGAATGGTTCCCAGGCGTTCGCCTGCATGAGTCCAAGGACCTGGTGCATTGGAACATTCTTCCAAGCCCGTTGAGCCGGTCCAGCCAGCTTGATATGAGAGGAAACCCCTCTTCGGGAGGCATCTGGGCTCCTGACCTAAGCTATGCGGATGGCAGGTTCTGGCTGATCTACACTGATGTCAAGGTGGTCAATGGTGCATTCAAGGATTGCACTAATTATTTGGTCACCGCCGAGGACATCCACGGGCCATGGAGCGAGCCGGTTCGCATCAACGGGGTCGGTTTTGACGCCAGCCTGTTCCATGACGACGACGGCCGCAAATACTTGGTGCAGCAGACATGGGATTTCCGTGAATACCACCACCAGTTCGACGGTATCACATTGACGGAATTCGACGTCGACACCATGAAGCTCAAGCCAGAAACGGCCCGCACCATCTGGGATGGCACCTCGGTGAAGATCACCGAAGGTCCCCACCTATACAAGAAGGATGGTTGGTACTACCTGTTTGCCGCAGAAGGCGGCACGGTGTATGAGCATCAGGAATCTGTGGCGCGTTCCCGTACCCTTGACGAATGCTCCTTCGAAGTTATGCCGAATGGCCCGTTCATCGGTAACTTCGACACTCCTGACACCTATTTGCAGAAGCAGGGCCATGGAGCGTTGGTGGACACCCCGTCCGGCGAGTGGTATTACGCCTCCCTATGCGGTCGTCCGTGGCGTCATGATACCGAACCGGCCCATGGCACCCGCGGATGGTGCACACTCGGACGCGAGACCTCCATCCAGAAAGTCGAATGGGATGAGGACGGTTGGCCGCGCGTGGTCGGAGGCCATGGCGGACAGCGTTACGTCGACGCTCCGAAAGACGCCATCGAGACCGTTGCCCCAGCGACGCGCGACGAGCGCGACGAGTTCGAATCCGACGAACTCGGACCGAATTGGAACACCCTGCGCGTCCCGTTCACCGACGCCATGGGCACGGTGGGCGACGGCAAACTGGCATTGCGTGGTCAGGGCTCGCTGTGCAACCTGTTTGACCTGTCCCTTGTGGCTCGTCGCTGGCAGGCATTCGATTTCGACGCCGAAACCAAGGTGCGTTTCGATCCGAAGAACTACATGCAGATGGCAGGCCTGACCAACTATTACGATGACCTGTGCTGGTCATGGGCGTTCGTCACTTGGGATGAGAAACGACATGCAAGGGTCATCGAAGTGGCTCAGAACGATTTCAACCAATACACGTCGTTCCTCAAGGATGACGCCATCGTGGTGCCCGAAGACGCCGAAGCGGTATGGCTGCGCACCAAGGTCCGCACGGAATACTATTCCTACGAATATTCCTTCGACGGTGAGCGCTTCACCGAGATTCCGGTGAAGCTCGATGCGAAGATTCTGTCCGATGACTATGTGAACCAGCGCTATGGCGGCTTCTTCACCGGCGCGTTCGTGGGTCTCGCCTGTGTTGATCTGTCTGGCTATGACGCGAAAGCCGAATTCGACTATTTCGATTATCGGGAGCTTCCCGACAACCGGTAGTCGATGCCGACGGGCGGCGATTCGCCGCATTCCTGCCGCCCGTCGGTTATTTGGTGAAATGAACGCAGACTCAATGGGGAGAATGCTGAGATGACTTTGCGATTGCCGAAACTACTTGACGACGGCTGCGTGCTGCAAGCCGGTGTGGACATGCATATTTGGGGCACCGGCGATCCCGGACGCATCGTATTGACACGGCTTGCTGACGAGCGGCATATGGTGCAGGTGAAAGACGACGGAACTTGGAACGCGCCGTATGGTCCGATCGAAGCTGGAGGGCCGTACGAGCTGACCATATGCTACGAGGACGGAGCGGAGCGTATCTCACGGCAGTGCTATGCGGGAGAGGTGTTCCTGTGCTCCGGGCAGTCGAATATGGAACTGCCTATGGCTTGGGTGCGCGCCGACTATCCACAGGAGTGGGACCGTGATCCCGATCCATTGCTGCGGCAGTACAAAGTGATTCCCGATTACGATTTCAAAGGTCCTCGCGACGATCACGACCGTGCGTTCTGGCAGGGCTGCGATGCGGATACGCTTGATGATTTCTCAGCGCGTAGCATATTCGCATATTTTTTCGGTCGCAGGATCCGCCAGTGGCTCGGTGTGCCCGTTGGTCTGTTGAACATTTCATTGGGCGGCTCTCCGATCGAATCCTGGATGGACATTGACACATTACGAGCGTTCCCCGAAGCGCTCGCCAGTCTTGAACCGTACCTTGGCGATGGTGTGGCGTCGAAAAGAAGCCTCGATTCCGTTGCCGAGCGGGACCGGTGGTACCAGGCGCTTGGATACGAGGCTGTGGCCGATGCCCACCATGAATGGCTGCCATTGATCGCGTGGGACTGTCCGGAATCCAAGAACATCGAGCCGCGTGACGTGGCATGGCATGACATACGCCTGCCTGGATGGTACAAGGATCGCGGACTTGCCGGTTTCCGCGGCGAGATTACCATGAGAAAAACCGTGTTCCTGCCTCCGTCGGATGCGGGGAAGCCCGCCCTACTGCGTCTGGGCACCATGAATGATGCCGACCATACGTGGGTCAACGGTGTGTTGGTCGGTGGGCGAAGCAATGTGTATGAGCCGCGGGACTATCCGGTCGCAGCCGGCGTGCTGCGCGCCGGCGCGAACGAAATCCGCATGCGTCTGGTCGTTGAACGGCCCGGCGGCCGTGTGACGCCCGGCAAACGGATGACACTGACCATCGGAGACGATATCTTCGACCTGTCCGGCATTTGGCAGTATGCCGTGACCGCCGAAGCCGACCGCGATTGCCCATTCGAGGATTTCGTCAGATGGAAGCCGACCGGCCTGTACAACGCCATGCTCGCCCCGTGTTTTCCATATGCGGTGCGGGCCGTGCTGTGGTATCAGGGCGAATCGAATACCGGCGACTACGCCATGCGTTATGGCGATGAGCTGAAAGCCATGATTGAATTGTGGCGTGGCAAGTGGCATCAGCCGGATATGCCATTCCTGATCGTCCAGCTTCCGAAATTCGGCATCGACGCCATCGAGGATGGTGGTTGGCCGCTTATTCGAGAACAGGAATGGAGAGTGGCGGACGAACTTGAACACGTGGCTGCGGTGGTGACGCTTGATGCCGGTGAAAGCAATGATTTGCATCCTCATGATAAGAAAACCATCGCGGATCGTGCATTCAATGTCGCGATGGATTTTGTGTATGGCCAGCAGGCTCAGCCTCAGCCGGTTGTTGAAACCGCAGAGGCGGACGATGGATTGTTGAGGATGCACTGCGTGTGGCGGAATTCCATGGGCGAACAGATGCAATCGCAGAATCGCCATCTGATGACGTTGGATGGTGACGTTCCGCGAGAAATTGATTTCCTGTGGCACGACTGCGCCACTTCGGTGCGGGCTGAGGCATGGCTGGATGGTTGCGATATTGTGGCGCGCATACCGTCGCGCATGCCGGACGAGGTGCGGTATGCGTGGAGCAACAGCCCGGAATCCGGTCTCATCTGCGACGGGGACGGTGTTCTGCTTCCGCCGTTTCATCTGCCGTTGCCCATGGTTGATTAGGAGCAGTCATGCGCAGACAAGTCATGATTCGTCAAGGATGTGTCGACGGATTCTCCGATGCGGATCCTGTGATCACCGTGTTTCGGGGCATTCCATATGCCAAGCCGCCTGTTGATGAGTTACGCTGGCGTGAGCCACAACCTGCTGAAGCGTGGGATGGCGTGCTCGAAGCCGGTGATTTCGCGCCGATGCCGATGCAGCCGCTGCCCGGCTCGGATGAGTTCTACGGCAGGGAATGGCAGATTGACGCTGACACTCCGATGGCTGAGGATTGTCTGTATCTGAATATCTGGACGCCGGCCTTGCGTGGATGCGGCAGTGGTTCCGAGATTCGTACGGATTCCCGTTGCGATGGGCATGGGCTGCCTGTGATGGTATGGCTTTACGGTGGAGCGTTTCAGACTGGATCTACCTGTGAGAAGGAGTTCAATGGAGAGCAGCTGGCCCGTCAGGGCGTGGTGGTGGTCTCCATTGCTTATCGGTTGAATGTGTTTGGTTTTTTCGCGCATGCCATGTTGGAAAAGGAAGCGGTTGATGGACGGCCTTGTGCGAATTTCGGATTTCTTGACCAGCGGATGGGCATTCAGTGGGTAAAGGACAATATTGCCTTGTTTGGTGGCGATCCTGCGAACATTACCGTGTTCGGCCAGTCCGCAGGGGCCGCAAGCGCGTTGGCGCAAAGTGTCTCGCCGATGAACGATGGTCTGTTCCAACGCGTCATCATGCAGTCTGGAGGTGGAACTGGTCTGTTCAATCGCCATCTGTGGTCTCTTGAGGATGCGCAGCGAAATGGAGCGCGTTTTTTGAAGTATCTGGAAGTTGAATCGATTGCCGAGGCGCGTTCTGTTCCTGCGACTGATCTGCTGGAGGCGGCGGTGACTTTTCCTGCTTGCGATTGGTCTGGGCAGGGTGATGATGTCGTATGGGCTCCGATGACTAATTGGATTCCCTGCGTCGATGGGACATTCCTTGTCGAGCAATACCGTGATGCGCTTATTGCGGGACATCGCGTTCCGTGTGATTTGTTGGTGGGGAACACGACCGGCGAGTTCATGGTTCCGGGCCCTGATGGCACTCCGTATCCGGAGGGTGAGTGCGGCAATCTGGATATGATCGATGCATGGGTGTCAGGCGGCGGCTCGGAACCATACAGGTATCGATTCGATGTGGATATGCCGGGGGATGATGCCGGTGCGTTTCATTCGTCCGATTTATGGTTTTCGTTCGGGACGCTCCCTGCGAGCTGGCGGCCGTTTCGAGGCTGGCATTACGATTTGTCCCATGCGATGAATCGATATTGGGTGAATTTCGCGGCGACAGGTGATCCGAACGGTTCCGGATTGCCTGAGTGGACGGCATGCGGACCTGATGGCCAACGATATATGCTGTTCGGTGGATGCCACGATACGCCGGGTAACGTTTCATGCGTCATGGTCAAGTAAGTGAATATAGTATGGTGTGAGCGTTCACTATAGTGCGGTGGAATGTGATGAAGGAGACGGATATGACGCAGGAGACGGAAGCGCTGATCGCGTCCGACGAGGATCTGACCAAACTGTTCGCCGGCAAGCCGACGCAATATCGCAAATCGAAGTCGCTGCCGAAATTCACAGGCGAGGCCATGCGCGCCTGCGCGAAGATCAACCGCATCTTCTTCGATGATCCGGACGAGGCGTACCGTTTGTTTCACGAGCTGGTCCCGGACGCGGGGGAGGGCGTGCAGTTCACGCCGCCGTTCAATGTCGACTACGGCATCGGATTGACCATTGGCCGCGGCACGTTCCTCAACAAGGATTTCATGGTGTGCGGCGGCGGATATGTGACGCTCGGTGAGGATTGTCTGATCGGTCCGCGCTGCACCATCGCCACACCCAACCATGCCAAGGACGCTGCCACCCGCCTGGCGGGCTGGGAGCATGCCAGTGCCGTGACCATCGGTGATAACGTGTGGTTCGGCGCCAATGTGACGGTCACGCCGGGGGTGACCATCGGGTCGAATTCCATCATCGGCGCCGGGTCCGTGGTGACACGTGACATTCCGGAGAACGTCATAGCCGTGGGCAATCCAGCGCATGTGATTCGTGAGATTCCCGAACATGACCCTGCCTTCGCCGATGTGGAAGGTTTGCTGTAGTTTTGCAAACGTTTCATAGGGTGTGTTGACGGCAAATCGATTTCTCCAGCCATGCGATGCAGGTGAGCGCGTAAAGCCTTATACGGAAGCTGTCGTTCATATTGTCGTTTCTATGAGTATGGTTCATGAATCAGCATAGGGCCGGGAAGCCCCATTGTTGGGAAGCTTCCCGGCCCTATGCCTGAATTCCTGCGGTGATGGATCAGCCGCGGGCCTTGGCGTAGGCTTCGTATACGGCTTCGGTCGGTTCGCCGGTCTCCACGCCGTCGATGGTGAGTTGCCATGCCGGAGGCTCGGTTTCGCCGGACAGCACCCAGGCGGCCTGGCGGGCCGCGCCGATGGCCACGTATTCGTCGGTGGCGGGTCGGGTCACGTCCATGCCCAGAATGCTTGGTGCCAGCGTGCGGATAGCTTCGGACTTCGCGCCGCCGCCGATGAGCAGAATGCGCGTGATGCTTGCGCCCAGGGATCGGATGAGCTCCAGGCAGTCGCGCTGGGAGCACAGCAGTCCTTCGACGAAGGCGCGGGCCAGGTTCTCGCGTGTGGTGTTGGCCAGAGTCATGCCGGAGAAGGTGGCGGTGGCATTCGGGCGGTTCGGCGTGCGTTCGCCGTCGAAGTACGGCACCAGGGTGATGCCGTTGGCGCCGGGCTTGGAGGCGAAGGCCAGCTTGGCCAGTTCGTCGTAATCCACGCCGAGGGCGGCGCGGCCGGCGTCGAGGATGCGCGAACCGTTGATGGTGCAGGCCAGCGGCAGGTAGTGCCCGGTGCAGTCGGCGAAGCCGGATACGG
>OATK01000466.1_pt1 | contig 35777 bp, 30 predicted proteins | sample 1516611 | NCBI WGS metagenome assembly OATK01 (sample SAMEA2579947, study PRJEB22360) | human gut metagenome | biome: human gut; feature: human-associated habitat; material: faeces | place: Denmark | collected 2008/2010 | reverse complement strand
GCAGGGTAAGGTGTGTTTTTGGGGCGGAGGAAAAGGGCGCGAGCCAGTTCCGCTTCCGCGGGAATGCGGTCTCCAACCTTCCATTTGCCGGACCGTATCATGGATTCCATGGCGGTAAGCACCTGGCGGGCCAGGGACACCCGCACCGGTTTCTTCAGCTCCATTGTCTTGGACTGCTTCATGAAAAATTATCGGATAACGGTCCAGAGACGCCCCTTCTCCGTCTTGATTAACTGGATATCCAGCCCAAAGGCGTCTTTCAGGTTTTCCTCCGTCAGCACCTCGTCCCGGCTTCCATGCGCCACGATTTCTCCAGACTTTAAAATCATGCCGCGGTTAAATACGGGAAGGATATCTTCAATGCGCTGGGTGATGAACACGATGGTCAGATCAGGTCTCGTTTCAGCCAGTTCTTCAATGGTTTTCAATAAAAATTCCCGCCCTGCCAAATCCAGATAAACGCTGGGTTCGTCCAGAATCATCAGTTCCGGATTCGTCATCAGAGCCCGGGCAATCAGCACTTTCACCTGTTCCCCGGAAGACATGGCCACCACCGGCCTATCCATCAAATGCTCCGCTTTCAGGGATTTCATGATTCCTGCGGCTTTTTCCTCCTCTTCCGGCGTCGGCTCACTCAAGAGGCCGATAGTGCCGTCCGGGCCGGAAAGCACCATGTCGCGCCCGTTCCAGGAGCCATCCTCCAGCCACTTGTGCATGAACGGGCTCACCCACGCAATGGACTTGCGCAGCTCCAGCAGGTTCACGTGCCCGAAGGTCTTGCCCAGAACCTGCACCCTGGCCCCGAAGAGCGGCCACGCAAACCCCATCAGCACCTTGACCAGCGTTGTCTTTCCGGCGCCGTTGGCCCCCAGAATAAAACAACGTTCTCCGCGCTGCACCTGCCAGGAAATATTGTGCAGGATTTCGTGCCCGCCCAGGTATACCCTGGCGTTTTCCACATTGACGGCCGGCGTGGCGTGCTCCATAAACTGAACAAATGACGGATTTCCGGGAAAAGCCCGGGAATATCCGTGCCGTTCCGCCGCATTCCGGCGGAACGGCACGCGTTCCAGATAAAAGAAACCTTAGTTCCTTTCAAACAGGCTGCGGATCTTGGCGCCCACGATTTCCACCGGGTGCTGGCCCAGGGCTTCGCGCTTGGCCTTGAGGTTGGGAGCGCCCTTGGCTGCTTCTTCCAGCCAGTCCTTGGCGAACTTGCCGGATTCAATGCGCTTGAGGGATTCCTTCATGCGTTCCTTCACCTCTGCGGGCAGGATCTGCGGGCCGTTGTAATATTCGCCGAATTCGGCCGTGTTGGAAATCACGGAGTTCATCTTCTGAATACCGCCGTTGTAAATCAGGTCCACAATGAGCTTGGCCTCATGCACGCATTCAAAGTAGGCCATTTCCGGCGGGTAGCCGGCTTCCGTCAGGGTTTCAAAGCCGTACTTCATCAGGTCCACCAGACCTCCGCACAGAACGTTCTGTTCACCGAACAGGTCTTCATACGTTTCCTGGGCCATGGTGCATTCCAGCACGCCGCCGCGGGTCAGGCCTTCAGCCTTGGCCATGGCGAGAGCCACGTCACGGGCCTTGCCGGAGGGATTCTGATGCACGGCAATCAGGCCGGGGCAGCCGAACCCTTCTTCAAATACGCGGCGCACTTCCGTGCCCGGCCCCTTGGGGGCCACCATGATGACATCCACATCCGCAGGGGGGACGATGGTATTGAAAACATACGCAAAGCCATGGGAGCAGCAAAGCGTCTTGCCGGCCTTCAGGTGGGGCTTGATTTCAGCTTCATACACGGCGCCGTGGCTTTCATCCGGCAGCAGAATGTGAATGATGTCCGCTTTTTCGGCGGCTTCCGCGACGCTCATCACCTGGAATCCGTCCTGGGCGGCGGCGTCAAAAGACTTGCCGGGGCGAACGCCGATAATCACGTTCACACCGGAATCACGCATGCAAAGTGCCTGGGCGCGGCCCTGGGCGCCATACCCGATCACGGCAACGGTCTTGCCGTTCAATGCGCTGAGATCAGCGGCGTTGTCATGAATAATATCCATTGTTACTCCTTCTTTAAGTAATTCATCCAAACATCCAATGTTTGGATGAATGCCAACATATCCATCCTTCCCATGATTGCAAGCCTATTTTAAGCAGGCGCCTGCGTTTTTCCCTGTTCTTTGCAAGAAAACGGAAAGGACGGGGCAGGAAAAAGCGGAAAAATACGGGACTGGAGCCATGCAGGAAGAAGAACCACACCGGATAACTCAAAAGCATGACATTCCCGCACGGCGGAACACTGGAAAGGAACGCCCGGCCCATGCCCAAAAATTTTTTCCTGGCAGGAGGAAAGCCACCTTTTCCACATTCCCCATTTCAAAAATATCCCATATTCACGGCACACCGCTTCTTCAAGCCCGCCCCATGTCATTTGTCCGGAGAGGCCTGGACATTGGCGTAAATCAACCGGGAAGTATCATACCCCAGTTTTTCCGCGCAATGAAGCATCGGCTGAAGCTCGTCATCCTTCAACTGCGGCGAGCGGGCAAGCAGCCACAGATAATTCAGGGAACCGCCGGAAACTACGGCGCGGGTGTAATTCTCATCCAGAAAAGCCACTTCATACCGGCCGTATACCAGTGGTACAAAGTACACTTTCAAATGATTGGGGGCATCCCCCGCCACCGCCCGTGCACACGCCTCCTTCCGTTCCCCGGTACGAACGTCATAACCGCTGTTAACCACGGAAATGGAACCGTCCTCCCTGAGGTCATACCGGGCAAGAACCCTGCTGAGCCCGCGCTCGAACCAGTTTTCCAGACGGGCTATTTCGTGCCATTCCCCCAGATAACGTTCCAGATTGAAATCCGGCATGGGATCGGTTTTGACGGAATGGCCGTGAAACAGGGAAGTAACGATGGTCTGTATCATGCTCATGATTTGACAGAAAATGCTTTGTTAAAAAAAGTGCGGATATCCGGATATTGGAATGTAAACCCTTCCCTCATCAGCGTCTCCGGAACGGCGCACTGGCCGCCGGTAATCACCTGGGAAGCTTCTCCCATCAGCAACCGCAGAACGGCGTCCGGAACACGGATGGACAGACGGGTGTGGAAATGTTCCGCGGCTGCCCTGTAGAATTCCCGGTTGGTGGTGCGCTCCGGCGCCGTTACATTGACCGGGCCGGAAATATCCTGCCGGCCCATAATGAAGACCAGGGCATCCGCCAGATCTTCCAAAGCCACCCAGGAAAAAAGATGATCCGGATTTCCTGCGGTTGCCGTAACGCCGAACCGGGCCGGCCGCATCATCTCGGGGAGCGCCCCTCCATCCGGAGAAAGAACTACGCCAAACCGGGTAAGGACCAGCCGCACGGAGCTGTTCACCAGCCCGGCCTCCTTTTCCCAGGCCACGCACAATTCCGCCAGAAAGGAATCCGCTTCCGGATCGTCCAGTTCCCCATGACAGCCGCCGGACGAGCCATAGTACCCGACAGCAGAGGCGGAAATCATCACTCCCGGCGGTTCATGCAACCTGTTGACCGCTTCCACCAGCTTGCGGGTGGTCATGATGCGGCTCTCCACCAGCTCCCTCTTGTAGGCATCCGTCCAGCGCCGGTCGATGGGCGCTCCGGCCAGATTGATGACGGCATGGCATCCCGCCAGGGCCTGCGCCAGACAATCCACGCCCTCCTGGGCAAACAGATAGCGCCGCAAGGGCGTCACCCGATGCCCGAACATCTCAAGACGCTTGGACAAATGACTCCCTATAAATCCTCCGGATCCCGTAATGGCTACATTCATCACCTTAACCCAAATGGAGGCCCGCCTCCGGGGCGGAGGTCCGGCACCTCGCCGGAATCCCCCCACGGAACAGGCAGCCTTTGCCGGATAAGACATTTCCGGCACTCCCCTGTGTTCAGAAGAGGACAGACTTTGCCGTATTCCCTCTTCCGGAAAGAGTTTCTTCAGTAGAATACTTTTCCCGGCCGCACAGGAAAAGATAACTTGATTTTCACCAGCCTCATCTTATGTTGGATACCGTCACAACCGCTGCCCTGTCATGAATAAATCTCCCAAAACCGCCTTCTCCCTGCTCATTCCCGCCGTCATCTTCGTCGCTGCGGGCGCCGCCATTTTTGCCTTCCAGAATTTCAGCAACAAGCGCGTATTGTCCGGCTTTGCCGGATATGTCTATTCCAAACCCATTTTCGGACAGAACAGGTTTGAAGGCATCCTGATCGGGCCGTCCTCCACGGGATGGGCGTGGAGAAAGGAAGTCAGCAAGGTTTCCATCACGCCGGATACCACGGTGGAAGAATTCGACGCCCGCAATGGAGGGGCTATCCTGGGCAAGGACAAGCTCCCCATCTCCTGCAAAGCTTCTCTGGTTTACCGGCTGGACCCGTCCCGGGTAAAGGAATTCATGGAAGATTACGGAGGCATCGCCCAAAGCTCCGGCCGCAACGATGACGAAGTGGCGGACGAAATCATGCTCTTTGCCTACAAAAATTTCATTCAGCAGCCTTTCCGCACAGCCGTGCGGGCGGAATTAAGCCAGTACAATGCCCTGGACGCCTCCGGCAGCCTGCAAAAAATTTCCGACAACGTTTACACGCAGTTAAGCAAGCGGCTGGACGGCACCCCCTTTATTGTGGATTCCGTAGCCGTGGGGGAAACAAATCCCCCGCAGGCCATCATTGAATCCGTCGTCAGAAAAGTTCAGACGACTCAGGAAAACGAACGCAAGGAAACGGAACTTCAAATCGCCCGGAAAGACATCGCCATCCAGCGCGCACGCGGGGAGGCGGAAGGCGCCATGAAAATGGAAATAGCGCGCCAGGAAGCAAACGCTAACCTGGCCCGGGGAGAAGCGGAGGCCAAAGTCATTGTCATGCGGGGCAAGGCCCAGGCGGAAGCAGCCCTGGAAGCAGCCCGGGCGGAAGCGGAAGGACTGGCATTGAAGGAAAAGGCCATGGGACCGAACATGCTCCGCGCCAAGGCCTTTGAAAACATGCTGAACAATGCGAAGGTCTATCTCCCCTCCGGAAAAGATGCGGAAGGCAACATGTCTGTACTGGGCATCCTGAACCTGGACAAGGAACCCGCCAAATAAACTCACCTGTTCCCGGCCCGCCGGAAAGGCGGCAGCATCACGAGGCCGCAGGCCCGGAAGGGGAAAAGCTGCCGTCCTCTTCCTCCCCGGCAAATTCATGCTTGAGCATGAACAGTCCGCACATATTCATCAACACGCAGGCGACATACAGCTTCACGGGCACCATGGCGAAATCCATCAAAGGCCCTGAAGGAAGGTTCAGGATGATCCATCCCCCGGCGCATATGGCGCCAAGTAACCCGGCATAGGAAAAGGGAGCCCTTCTGACCAGCCCCCACCAGCCCACGGGAGAAAGACCGGAAAAACGATCCCGAACGGAGGTTCTCATGAATACACCGGGAAAGTAAATCACACCCGCCGCCAGGAACAGCCACGCCAGGGTAGTATCCGCCGCCCAGGCCGCAGTATGCGCATACACGGCGAAAGGCAGGAAGGAAACGATGATGCACACCACCAGCCGGACAAAAGGCAACATGAGGGAGTCAAGCCATTCATCCAGTTCAGGAAAGGGGCAGATATCCTCTTCTCCCATGGCGGACTGCCTCACCATTTTCATGAAAAAGGCGCACATGAAAGGCAACAGAAAACAAAAGGCGGCAATCCATCCGATGAGAACATCCCGGGCCGCCAGGAACACGCCCCATACCATCATGACGGAAAAGACAAAAACCATGGGCCTTCCACGGAAAGGATAGCCCAGAGAGGAAAGGTAGTCGGACATACCAAAAATGTCAGAACATTCATTCACGTATCGTCAACGTCTTATCCAACTGTCTAACAAAATAATCCTCCCTTTTCTTCAGGAATAGAATGCCTCCACAATCCGGGCGATGCGCTCCATGTCCTGCGGCCCGCAGCGCTGGTCCACAGGAAGCGGCAGAAGATGCAGCGCCAGTTTCCGTTCCAGGCTGCCGGCAGGGGACTGTTCCAATACCTCCGGCCACAGGAGAGGAATCAGAACGCGCTTATCAATCAGCACGTTCCTCAGCTCGGGAAAAGCTGTCCAAAACGGATAATAACACGGAGCGGACAAGGAATCCGCCTCCACGGAAAGACGGTTCAAATGGCCCAGCCTTTCATGAAGAAAAAGGAAATGATTCATGCGGAGCAGCCGCGCCTGTTCATAATCAATGCCGCTCATCAGTCGCTCCGTCAGCCGGGAAACCCTTCGCAGCGGGGTATTCCGCAAGCGCCGTTCATTCCGTTCACAGGCGGCGGAAGCCCTTTCCTGCCCATGCTCCAGGCATTCCAGCAAAAAAGCGGCGGCAGGCAGGGATTCGTCCCGCTCCTCCGGTTCCGGCAAGGACCGCTCCGCATCCATCACGGCGATCCCCCCGTCAGGAAGACCGGAAAACTTTCGCGGGCTGTACAGGGAGGCCACTCCGGAACGGGCCGGAGAATACAGGGCCAGCGCATTGTCCACAATCAGGCTGCCGCCATACCGGGAAGCCAGACGGTCCACGCATTTCTCTTTGATTCCGAAGTAATTGGTGTACAAAAGGTATTCCCCCTTTTCCAATTCCGGCAGTTCCTCCGGTTCCAAGCGTTCGTCAATGCGGTAAGTAATCACGGGAATGCCAAGCCGTTCCATCGTTTCCACCACCGTCCGGCATGTATACAGGGGAACACGGACACAGCGCACATCCCCCAGGCGGCGCAGGATATATTCCAAAGCGCGTCTGCCGGAATTAACGGCTACACTCCTGCCGGGATGCCATTGCGGGAAATTGCCGTACTCCGGCAATTCCAGCCCGAAAAAACCGCCTATGCCCGTCCTCCTTTCCATACACCATGCCATACTACATCTCCCCTTTAAAGAAAAGCGCCATCTGGTACGGAATCCCCTCCTGCATCAGTCCGTCGGAAAAGCCGCCGGAACACGGATCGGAGAGGGCGCGGTACGCCATCCCCAGGAAAACAAACCGTTCCCTGTGGAAAAAATCTCCCGGAAAGCCATTCTTCAAAAAATACCGCGCTTTCATGTCTCCCGCCGCCATGAAACATTCATCCCTTTTCCTCCTGCCTCTGCCCCCTGTTCCATGTCTCCTCTCCAAAATGCCCCTTGCGGAACCGGATGCATCCTCCGTCCGGATAAATCACCGGCTTTGGCAGAAGACGCTAAAAAGCGTCCCGCAAGTATCGGGAAACATCATTGCGCCGGCCCCCGTTTCTTACCGGTGTTCCGGAGCGGAAACCTTCCCGGCGGCCAGCCATGTCGCCCGGTGCCACAATCCTTCCAGCACCCCATAGCGGTGCCGCTCCAGCCACCAGCGGCAGAACCATATCTGTCCGGTCATGGCGGCAAAGCCGACCGCAAAACTGGTCAGATACCCGCAGTAGGGAGCCAGCCCCAGTGCATACGGGAAAAAAATCAGGGAGCCGATCACGGACTGGGAAACATAGTTGGTCAGGCTCATGCGCCCGTAGGTCAGCAGCGGAGCCGTCGCTTTCCTGAAATATTCCAGCCGGTACAACAGAACGAACCCGGCCACCCATACGCCGGTAAAGCAAACATTGTGCCACATGCTAAACACGGTATGCACAGGCCCCGGCAGCCCCGGCAGACACATCACCACGTAAAATGCACAGGCCCCGGCCAGGGAAAACAGCAGTCCGCGGGTCCAGAACACAGCCGTTCCGTCATTCTGCAAAAAGAAATCCTGGCGCCCCAGAACAAACCCCAGCAGGAACAGGCCCGGGGCCTGCATCAAACGCCCGGCTTCAATACCCCATGCCAGGCTGGCCCATTGTCCTGTAGTCAGGTTCTCCCAGGCCATCACCCAGAAATTTCCCGTATCCACGGCGGATTTCAGGGAAGCGTACGATTCCGCAACAGACAGGGAGGGAGGAACCCAGCCCGGATGCATCCACTGAACCGCCGCATAGGCCCACTCCAGCGGCTGGGCCAGGAAAAACAGGGACAAAGCCACCAGCGAGGATGTCTTCAACCGGCGGCACGGCACCAGCAACAAACCTGCAAGTGAAAAAGTCAGCAGAACATCACCGCCCGGGAAAAACGCTGCATTCATGCAGGCGAACACCGCCAGCAGGCACATGCGCCAGACAAACCTGCCCGCAAAATCCCTTCCCTTCCGGGCCTGGTTACGGTACTGGACCGCAAAAGTGAATCCGAACAGAAGGGCGAAAATGGTGTAGGACTTGCCGGCAAACAGGAAAAAAAAAGACCTCCTTGAACTGCTGGTTGGCCGCTTCCATCATTGGGGAAGAAGCCACGGGATAGGAATTATAGATGAAATGTTCAAGAAAATGCAGCAGCATGATCGCCATTACGGCAAAGCCGCGCAGAGCGTCCACCACGTAAATGCGTTCGTTGCCGGGGGGATATACGGAAGGCATGACAATAATACATGCCAGGAAGCCTTCTTTTTTCAACAGATGGAACATATATTGCGGCAATTCCATTTACCACTCAAACCCCGCAGGGTATTTTCTCTTCATATTGCTGAAAATTAACAGGTCCCTCTATCTTTCCGCTTGCAGCCCCTCTGGATGCATGGCATAAGTTCATGAAGAAATCTAACAAATGCCCGGTCTTTTTCCCAAAAGCCGCGGAAATCCGGCAGTTTCCCATGAATACCCCCCCTATCCTCTCTCAGGAAGAACTTGGCTGCGCCATGCAAAAGCTCCGTGCTCTGGCTGCCGCCATGAACCAGGTCCTGTTCGGTCAAAAGGATCTCATTGAACTGGTTCTCATTGGCGTACTGGCTCGCGGGCATATCCTGCTGGAGGGCCTGCCCGGCCTGGGCAAGACGGAACTGGTCAAAGGCCTCTCCAGGGCACTGGATATCACAGCGCGCCGCGTCCAGTTCACACCCGATCTACTGCCGGGAGACATCACGGGAACCCCGGTTCTTCAGGAAAGGGACGGAACAAAAAACTTCATCTTCCAGGAAGGGCCCGTCTTCGCCAACATCATGCTGGCGGATGAAATCAACCGCGCCTCCCCCAAGACCCAGTCCGCCCTGCTGGAAGCCATGCAGGAACGCCGCGTCACCGTCATGGGAGAGACCCATGCCCTCCCCTCCCCCTTTTTCGTGCTTGCCACCCAGAACCCCATTGAACTGGAAGGAACCTTTCCCCTGCCGGAAGCGCAGCTGGACCGCTTCCTTTTCAAAATCAACGTCAACCGCACACCGGCGGATGTGCTGGCCCGCATTGTCCTCAACCGGGAAATGGGCGTGGAACCTGAAATATCCCCGGTTTTGAACGCGCAGGAATTGCAGGAACTCATGCAAATGGCCCGGAATGTAGCCATTCCCGAAGTGGTGGCGGACTATATAGGCAGGCTGGTCAACGCTACGCATCCCGGAGAATCGGAAGCCTCCGGAGGCGTTAAATACGGGGCCAGCCCCCGGGCGGCCCTGGGCCTGGCGGCTGCCGCCAAAGCCCGAGCTTTGCGCCACGGGCGCGCTTTCTGCTCCTTTGAGGATGTGCAGGCCGTTATTCATCCCGTGCTGGAGCACCGCATCCTGCTCAACCACACAGCCCGTCTGGACGGACAGACACCCGCCGCAGTCATCAACCGCCTGGTCAGGGAAATCCCTGCCCAGAACAAGCCCCTGCCGGATTCCCTGGCCGCCGCAAAAATTCATTGACCACACCTCCTCAGCCCTTCCCCCATGCGCCGCCCTCTCTCCCGTTCATGGCTGTTCTTCAGCCTCTTCCTTCTTTCGGCATTCAATATTCTCCCGCTCCACGCAAAACCGGCCACCGCTCCCCCCATCGCCGTTTCCGTGGAGAAAGCATTTGACTACAGCGCGAACGGCGCCCGCGTCCCTCTCCGGGTGAAACTGGAAAACACCACCGGCTCGGACAGAAAAGCCACTCTTCAATTCCATGAAGGGTGGAACGGAAACAGGAGAACCAGCCATACTTATCCGTTCTTCATTCCGGCCCGGGAAAGCGTTCATGCAGTCGTTTACCCTCCCCTCTCCTACAATCTCGTCTACGAAGTGAAGGAAAACCATGAAGGAGCTTCCCCCATTCCCACGGATACGGAGCACAGGAAAATTGTCGCGGTTATCCAGGAAGGCGCTCCGGCGGACTGGCACCTGCTTTCCGAATCTTCCTATAACGCGGCCGTTTCCTCCTGCGACCTGATGAAATGGCCAGCCGACTACCGGATGTACGAGGGGCAAACCTGCCTCATCATCCCGGAAAAAACCTACCGTACCCATTTTGACGAAGCCCACCGCAAAGCCATCCGCCAATGGGTGACGGGAGGGGGAAACCTGTGGCTCATCGGTGACAGGGGGCTTTCCGTTTCCACCCGGTTGCTGGGAAACGGGCGCATTCTGCACGTTCCGTCCCTGGACGGCCTGCCGGAAGAAGAAAAAAAGCTGAAACTGGAGGAATTCATCAACCTCCACGAAAAGGGAAACTGTTACCCGGAGATTACCTCCGCCGCTCCCTATTATTTCTCAGCCCCATCCACCACGCTGGGGCTGGGGCTGATCATCTTTGCCGTGCTTGTCGGCCCGCTGAGCCTGTTCCTGTGGGCTCCCGCAGGCAAAAGGCAAAGGCTGTTCCTGCTGATCCCGGCCATTTCCGTGGGATTTTCCCTTCTTCTGCTGCTCCTGATTCTGGCCGGAGACGGCACGGGAGGGACGGGCAGCCGGGAAGTTCTTATCCAGGTTAATCCGCAGGACCACTCCGCCCTGATCTCCCAAAACCAGATTTGCAAGACCTCCGTCCTGCTGAACAATACATTTCAATTGCCGGAAAACGCCGGCATCACCGGAGCACGCATGAGCAAGGCGCGCGGCTCCATTAAGGAAAAACCCATAGAAGGCGCGTCGCGGCAAGGGGAAGAATGCGGGGGAAAATGGTTCACCAGCCGCTCCACGCTCCAGCACCGGATCATCATGCCGGTTTCCACACGGGCGACGCTCACTCTGCTGGAGACGAGCCCCGGCGGGGCGCCCGTATTCCAAAGCACCTTTCCCGGAACCCTGAACGGACTCACCTACCGGGACGCCTCCGGAAAATACTGGACTCTTGAACAACTGCCTCCCGGCCGTAAAATGAAGGCATCCCCGTTCCTGCCGGAAGAAGAACCGGATGGCCCTCCCCCGCTGCACTTCCGGGCATCCATGGAACCGGCAGGCGGGGAACTGGGCCCCATCCCCACCCTGCCTTCCATTAACTGGGAAAAAACCTCCGTCACCGTCTCCGGCCCCGTCACTCCCCAGCCGCACGAATAACCATGAGTACGCCCCTACTGCTGGAAGTTTCCGGACTGTCCAAATCATTCGGTCCGCTGAAAGCCGTCAACAATGCCTCCTTCGTCATCCGCCAGGGCCAGGTCGTCGGCCTGATTGGCTCCAACGGAGCCGGCAAAACCACCCTCATGCGCATGCTGGCCACGCTGGAAATGCCTGACTCCGGCCACATCAGGCTCAACGGGGCCGATGTTGTGAATCATCCTGAACTGGCACGTTCCCGCATCGGATGGATGCCGGACTATTTCCACCCCTATAAAAACACCAGCGTCCGGGAATATCTGGATTTTTTCGCCAGGGCCTGCGGCATGGGCAGGGAACGTTTACTGGACGCCGTGGACGAAGTGATGGACTTCACGGAACTGGCCGGCCTCCAGAACCAGATGATTGACAAACTTTCAAAAGGGCAGACGCAGCGGCTCTGCCTGGCGCGCACGCTGATCAGCGACGCGCAATTCCTCATTCTGGATGAACCGGCGGCAGGATTGGACCCTAAAGCGCGCCTTGAATTCAAAAATCTGGTGCATCTGCTCAAAGCGCGTGGAAAAACGCTGCTCATCAGCTCCCATATTCTCTCGGAACTGGGGGAAATGTGCGACGCCCTCATCTTCATGAATGCAGGAACCGTCATCCATGACGGCAATATGGAAGACCTGCTGCACCGCCAGACGGAATCCGGATACGCCTTTGAAATCCGCACCGCCGGAGACAACACCGCCTCACTGGAGGAATGGCTGGCCCTCCGCCGGGGATGGAACGTGCGCCATGTACAGCAACAGAAAGTAGTGGCCGCCTTCGTCTCTTGCGAACCGGAAGCTGTGGCTGCGGAACTCCGCCAGCTCTGCCTCGACCTCCCCGTAATTGATTTCCACCGCAGCGAACGCCGTCTGGAAGAAGCTTTTGTGGACATCCTTATCCACGGCAGCGGGGAACCGGCCCCGCGGCAGAATCCCGCCTCTTCCCAGGAAAGCCCATCCATCCCCGCCTCATGAATACCTCCCGCTCTCTTGATTTCCCCATATGGATGCCCTCCGCTCTGGTCAAGGAATTGCGCCAGGGTCTCAGAACGCCGTCATTCATCCTCCTGGTCAGCATAGTGCCCTCCCTGCTCTCCTTTTTCTTCCTGTTCAGCTTCATCATCAATCCTCTTGACGGGGAGCCCTTCATCAGCCCCGACGGATGCCAGATCATCTTCTGGGTTACCATGGTCGTCGCCCTGCTCTTCATCATGCCGCTGAGGGCCTCCACCTCCATCAGGAACGAACTGCTCACCCGAAACAACGAACTGCTGCTGCTCACCAGGCAGAGCGCAGGCCGCATCGTGCTGGGAAAATGGATATCCTTCATGGCCCAATCCCTGCTGATTGCCTTTATCTCCCTGCCCTTCTTTCTCATCCGGTATTACTACGGGGAAATTAACCTGGTACAGGATGTAACCCTGTTTTTCCTCCTTTACCTGGGCTCCGGCATGCTGACCGCATATACCCTGTGGGCGTCCGCCATGCCCTCCCTGATGCGCATCATCGCTTTCTCCCTCATGGGCATCGGTATATTGACCCTGGGAGGCAGCCATGAGAATCTGGATTTTTTCCGGGATGGAGCGGGAGAAGGCGTTCTCCTGATATTCCTCGTCCTGGCGGACGCCTTCCTGGTCATCTCATCCCTGCTTCTGCTGGCAAGGGAATGGTTCTCCCCTGCCGCACAAAACACGGCCGCCCCCCTGCGGAAGCTTCTGCTGGCTTTTTTCGCAGCCTCCATCCTCCCCCTCCCCTTTCTGGAAAACGCAAGCGGCTCCATTCAAAACATCATGACCGGAAATTCCATTTTTGTCATGGTTTACGGAATTTTCCTGATGATTATCAATCTGAACACGCCTGCCCGCCTTCTTCCCATTCACATGGAGCAAATGAAAAACAAAAGATTCTCCAGGCTCCAGCAGCTGCTGTTCCTCCCCGGCATGCCGGGGAGCGTTCTGTTCACCCTGTTGCTCTGCGCCCTGGCGGCTATCGCCGTGTATCTGATAGACCGCATGGCATCCGTCCCCGAATTCCAGTCCCCTCAACGGCTCTTTTGCCTCGCAGCAGGCGGCTGGTACGCCATCACCATGCCGGCCATGCTTCTGAAACCGTTCTGGGAAAAACTGAAAAACAATACCCTGCTGACGTACACCATGATCTGCCTCATCCTCTGCCTGGTGCAAAACGTGCTGTGGGGCGTGAATCTGTCCGTCCCCCTTCTCCCCGGAGGGTATTTATCTGAACTTTTGAGACAAGAAACATTGCCGGCTTTCAGCAAATTTTCCCTGTTCAGCCTGATGGACCTGGCTGCCGGAATAGCGGTTCTGGCTCTCACCAGCAAACACTGGATTGACATATTCCGGAACGCATCCCCCGAACCTCTCCAGAAACCGGGAAATTCCCGCAGGGAACGGGAATAGTTCTTGCCCTCCGTTTTGCCTCTCCCCCATCCCCATGACTTCTTTCCCCTTCCCCAGCCAGATGATCCAGCCGGACGCCGAACAGGCGGCGCGCCGTCTCCGCCTGCCCTTTTCCTGCTGCGCCTGGAAAGGAACACAGGGCCATTGGGAGGGAACGGGAGCAGGCAACTCCATCGACTTTCAGGGAAGCCGCTCCTACCAGTGGGGGGATGACCCGCGGGATATCCATTGGGCGGCGTACGCCAGAACCGGTCAGCTCACCATGAAAGTCTTCCGGGCGGAACTGTCACCGCAGGTAGACGTGGCGGTAGATGTTTCCGAATCCATGTTTTTTCACGAAGAGCGCGCGGCACGCACGCGGGGCCTGCTTCAATTTTGCCTGCTCTCCGCCATCGGAACGGGAGCCCAGGTGAAGATTCATGTGGTGAAAGGGCGCCGTATCATCCCCCTGGACCAGGAAGATGTTCTCTCCGGCCAATGGGAAGCGCAGCTCCAGAGCCTTCCCCCGGATGAATCCATGCCCTCCATTTCCATCTGGCGCCCCAATGGAATGAAAATCTTCATCTCCGACCTGCTCTACCCGGGGGAACCGGACAACCTTCTGGAAACCATGGCCTCCTTAAAAGGGATGTCCGTCATCCTGGCCCCCACGCTGCAGGAAGAAGCGGAACTCCCCGCCGGCAACGCCAGACTCAAAAACTGTGAATCCGGCCACCTGCGCCGCCAGCTCATCACCCCTTCCCTGTCCCGGAGGTACGCCCGCGCCTACGCCGCCCATTTTGAACTCTGGATTTCTGCCTGCCTGCGCCGCCAGACCGTTCTTGCCCGCGTCCCCTGCAAGGGGACGCTGACGGAAGCCCTGTCCGGAGAAGCATTACGGCAGGGGGCCGTGGAACTCTCCTGAACCGCGCCCGCACCCTTTACTCTCCCCCCAAGCCCATGATCCCCCACTTCACCAACACGACCGCGTTCTGGGCGCTTCTGGCCATCCCCCTCATCACCGCCATCCATTTCCTCCAGCACAAAACAAAAACACAGGCCACAGCCACGCTCTTCCTGTTGGAAGCGCTGGTTCCGGAGGCCCATGAGGGTAATGCCTGGGACAGGCTGCGCGCATCGCGCTCCTTCTGGATGCAAATTCTGGCCGTCCTCCTGCTTACCTGGGTTCTGGCCGCTCCCGTCTGGCCCGGCAAAGGCTCCGGCCAGACCGTAGTCTTCATTCTGGATGATTCCGCAAACATGACCCCCTTTCGTCAAGAAGCCGTGAATGCCGTTTCCGAAGACATGGACGCCATCCTCCGGTCCGGAATCCCGGCCACATGGGTTCTCATGGGCAGCAGGGCTTCCGGACAGCCGCTCTACCGGGGGCCGTCCGCCCGCCAGGCCCTGCACGCCCTGGATCTCTGGCAGCCGCGCGAAGGAACACATGACCTGGCCCCTGCCCTGCGCACCGCCACAGCCGTTGCCGGTCCAACGGGCATCACGCGCCTGATTACATCCACTGCCCGGAGGGTTCCCGCCGGGCAATCCGCACGGGGTGTAGGGAAACCTCTGGAAAATGCGGGTTTTGCGGGAATAACCCCGGTGGAGGCCGCCGGCCCCGGCCATTGGAGGATTGCCGTTAAAAACAATAGTCCATCCCCTCTTCGGAGCGAAATCTCCATCCATACGGAAGGCGGACGTCCTCCTGCCCGGCGTTCCCTGTTCCTGAATCCAGGAACTGTCACGGAATTTGAATACAGCCTCCCTCCTGAATGCGGAAAAGCCGTGCTCCGGCTCCCGACGGACGCCTTCCCGGCGGACAATGAGCTCCTGCTGGTCCGCTCCGCTCCCGCCCCCGTTGCCGTCAGCATGGGAATTCCGGAACAATCTGGAAAAATCTTCCTCAATATCATCCATAGCCTGCCGGGATTCTCCCCCGTCCCGGACGGTTCATATCCTGACCTCCTCCTGCTGGAGGGAAAAACGGAAAACGCCAAGGCCCCCGGAAAAGCGGCCATCATATTTGCAGCCAGCGGCAAGCCATCTTACGGCGCTGTCACGGCGGAACGGCATCCGCTGACTGACGGGCTGAACTGGAGCGGCCTGCTCATCCCCTCCATCGGTTCCATGAAGCCGGGGGAAAAAGCCGGCGTCCTGCTCTGGCAGGGGGAATCCCCCCTGGCCTGGGTGGACGGGAAACGCCTTTTCCTCAACTGGCCCTGGGAAAAATCCAATGCGGACCGCGTTCCGGCGCCCCTGCTCATGACCCGCAGATTTATGCAATCCGTACAGGAGAATCTGCCCGGAACACATTACGGCAACCTTCCCGGAGGAACTCTCTTATCCATGCCCGCAGGCGGAAAACTCATTCAAACCATGCCGGGGGGAGAACGCCGTGAAACTGTCTTTAACGGCAGGCTCCCGGAAGAAACCGGATATGTGGAAATCTTCCCCCCCGGAGAAGGGAAAACGCCCCTGTTCCAAGGCTCCGTCTGGTTCTCCGACGCCCGGATGGGAGATTTTTCCCACTGCTCCACGTTTGACACAGGACTTCCCCAGCCCCATGAAGAGGCGCTCCGGCACATGAAACGTGACCCTCTGGCCCCCCTCTGGCTGGCGCTGGCGTTCCTGGCCCTGATTCTTTCCTGGCTCCCTCCCGTCCCAGACACCTCCCTGCGCCCATGATTCAATTCAACACTCCGGAATGGTTCTTCCTGATCCCCCTGCTTCTGGCGGCAGGCTGGAAATACAGGCGTCTGCGCCTGGCCTCCCCCCTGCGCCTCCTCCTGCAGACCTGCCTGCTGCTGGCCCTGGCTCAGCCTGCCCTTGACAGGGGCGGCAAAGACATGGACTTGTGGGTGCTGGTGGACCAATCAAATTCCACGGCGGGAATTCCGGCAGCCGGGGCAGAGGAAATCCAGGCTATTCTGGAACGGCACAAACATGCCGGGGACCGCGTCCGATTGGTGGATTTCGCGCAATCCGCCGTGCTCCGGGGACGCGGAGACCCCGTCTTTGCCGGGGGAACCGCCGGAACGGACATGGAACAGGCCCTGGCCTATACCATGGCCCTGATGTCCCCGAACCGGACAAACCGCATCCTGATGTTGACGGACGGCTGGCCCACCACGCCGCTGGACCAGGCGGCGGAACAGCTCATCCAATCCCGGATTCCGGTGGACTACCGCCTGTCCGTCACCTTCCGGGAAGCGGACATCCGCATAGAACAAATCCGAACCCCGGCGCGCATCCGGCCCGGCGAAGCCTTTATTTTAGAGGCAACCCTGGCAGGCCCTCCCGGCCCGGCCATCACCGTTCCGTGGCAAATCAGCAAAAACGGGGGGGATCCGCTGCGGGGGACGGCTACCCTGCTCAACGGCAAAGCCACGGTGAGGCTGGCGGACAGGCTCTCCACCCCCGGCTGTTCCGCTTATGAAATGACCATAACGCCGCAAAACGATCCAATCCCTGAAAACAACCGTGCCGTCAGCTTCCTTGAAGTGACGGGAGGAAACGGCGTCCTGCTGCTCTCCGGCTACGACCGCGATCCCCTGGCACCTTTCCTGGAAGCGCAGGGGTTCCGCGTCCAACAACCGCCCGGCCTGAACCGGCTTGATGCCCGCCACCTCTCCGGCGTGGGGCTGGTCATCATCAACAACCTCTCCGCATCCTCCGTCCCACCGGACTTTCTGCATGCCCTGGACTATTACGTAAGGGAACAGGGCGGAGGCCTGCTCATGTGCGGGGGCAGGCATAGTTTTGGCTCCGGCGGCTACTTCTCCTCCTCCATTGACGAACTGCTCCCCGTTTCCATGGAAATGAAGAAGGACAAGATGAAGCTCATGACGGCCATGAGCATCGTTCTGGACCGTTCCGGCTCCATGTCCTGTTCCGTTCCCGGAGGAAAGACGAAAATGGATCTGGCCAATGCCGGAACCTGCCAGACCATTTCCCTGCTGTCCGACCAGGATCTCATCTCCGTCCACGCCGTGGACAGCGAACCGCACCCTATTGTCACGCTAAGCAGTCTGGGCCCTAACAGGAAGAAAATGATATCCAGCGTCTCCAGGATTGCCTCCATGGGCGGAGGCATCTTCATCGGCGCCGGGCTGAAAGCGGGCTGGCGGGAACTGCAACGTTCCGTAGCCGGAACACGGCATCTGCTCCTCTTTGCAGATGCCGACGATTCCGAAGAACCTGCCGACTACCGGGAAACTCTGAAAGAAATGGTTAAGGAAGGGGCTACCGTAAGCGTCATCGCACTGGGAACGGAAAAAAGCGCCGATGCCGGACTGCTCAGGGAAATAGCGGAATTGGGACGGGGGCGCATCTTCTTCTGCGACCGCCCGGGGGATATCCCCAGCATCTTTGCACAGGAAACCGTCAGCGTGGCCCGGGCCGCCTTCATCAGGGAACGCACCTCCCTGCGCGGTACGGCCGGCCGGCTTCAAATTGCAGCCGGCCAGCCGGAATGGCCCCCTGCCGTAGACGGTTATAACCTGTGTTATTTAAGGAATGGAGCAACAGCAGCCTGCGTAACGGAAGACGGAAACGCGGCGCCCCTGGTCTCCTTCTGGAACAGGGGGACGGGACGGACGGCCGCCGTTACGTTCGCCATGGGGGGAGAACTCGGAAAAAACATCCAGCAATGGGACGGCTACGGAGACCTTATCCAAACCCTGGCCCGGTGGCTCAACAGGAAAAATCCCCCACAGGGATACTCCGTGCGGGCGGACACGGCAGGAGACCGGTTACGGATTCGCCTTTACTACAGTGAGGAAAACATCCCGCGCCTGGCGGAACGCATGCCGGAAATATCCCTGGAACTCTCCGGAAAAGAAAGCTCCCGTACACAAAACGGTATCTGGGAACACCTGCAGCCGGGAATATTCCAGTGCAGCTTTCCCCTCCCGCACGGAGTCATGGCGCGGGGCGCGGTCCGCATCGGCGGCAGCGTTATCCCCTTCGGCCCTGTCAGCCAGCAGGTGGACCCGGAATGGGCCATGCCGCCTGAATCCGGCAACGCCTTCCTGGACCTGGTGAACCGGACCGGAGGCAGGGAAAGGATGGACCTTCCCTCCATTTTCCGGGAACCGAGGCCCGGAACATGCCTCCAACTCCGTCCCATCCTGCTGTGGAGTGCCTGCGTCCTCCTTGTTCTGGACGCTCTGTTTACCAGGACCGGCCTGCTTCCCCGGGGACAACCGCGGCAGGGGGTTACGCGCTCCCGACCTTCAGGAGAAAACAATCAATCTATCTGAAAATTTCCTTCAGGGCTGACTGTTCCTGAGGAGTAAGGCAATCAGACCACACGGCATCTCCACCGCGGGCCGGACGAGCCCCCCGGCCGCCGTGTTCCTGTCCATTTCCAGCCCCTTCCGGGGAGGGAGCCGCCGTCTCCACCCCCGCAGTTTCCCCCAGAGCGGCGCGGCTCAAGTCCTCATGAACCACCCGTCTGGAAACCGTGTCAAGCCGGGGACGCTCTTCCATCTCAAAGGCAAGGGGAGCGTCCCCGCGTCCACGCCCCGTTCCTCCGCGTCCGGGTTCATTTCCCTCTCCCTGCCCGGACTCCATCACGGTACGGTCATCCGGAGACGCCATCAGGGATATGCCGCACTGCCCGCACATGCTCCGCAGCTGCTGGGCGGCCCGTTCCAGCTGTTCCCGCAGACGGCGGGCCGTCTCCGGATCAATCTGCAGGGAAGGCAGGGAAGCCTTCAGCTCCTGGAGCTGGCGGCTCATGATGCCGCCCGGCTGCAGGGCAAGGGACTCCATTCCCGTCAACGCCTCCTGAAGGGACTGCATCGCCTCCGGGCTGGACGCTCCATTCAGGCTGTCCAGCAGGGAAAGGGCGGAATCCGTCCGATACATCTGATTGGATAATCCGGCAACGGCCGCTGCCGTTTTCCCCTTCAGGGCATCCGCCGCTTCCAGTCCGGCATGGGAATACATCTCATTCCGGTGCATTCTTTTCAAATCCTCCAACTGCTCCCGGAAAGGCTCCAGGCTCTTATTATCCACGCTCTCCATCTCCGCCAGGCGGTCCAGGGCCTCCCCCACCCGGGCCAGAACGGGCGGCAAATCCGGAAGCTGCCCCACGGCTTGCGGCGCGGGCAACCCGCAAGCCATAAGAACCGCGCCTCCCGCCAGCCAGGCCAGGCACCAGGCGGAACGTATCCGCAGCACGGGATTCCCCTGTACCGCGCTTTCCCCTGCCTCCACGGCATGGCCCCATTCCTCACCGGCGCTCAACGCCGCATGCAACCCAAGCTGTTCATCCAGAAAGGCCGCCGTATCACGCCTGCTGAAAAAACGGCCCCGGAGCCGCAGCCACCCCCACACCGCCAAAAAGAAACCTGCGGCGGCAAGGGCGCCTCCCCCCAGCCAGCCCCAGTCAGCCCCCATCCTGCGTCCGCCGTACCAGACCATCCCAGCTACCGCACCGGCGGCAAAAAAAGGCATGCTAAGACACTCCACCGCCAGCACGGCATTCAGCAGCCACTGCATGCGGGAAATTCTCCTCCGCCACTCCTGTCCCACGATTAAGGGCATAGCCATATCATGGCTCAACAGGTTCCCCCCGGAAAGACAAAAATGCTTCTCCGCAAATGAATGGGGAACGACCCTTTCCGCAGTTTCCCGGCATTGCCGGACGGAGGGAAATTTCAGCACAGGCGGGCGATATCCGCCATCAATTCCCGCACGTCTTCCTCTCGGGTAGCCCAGCTCGTGCAGAAGCGCACCGTGCTGTGGGTTTCATCCTCCCGGCGCAAATAGGCAAAGCCGTATTTCCTCCCCAGCTCCTCCAGAACGGAATCAGGCATCGTGACAAACTGTTGGTTCGTTCCACTGGAAAAGGGAAGCGCCAGCCCTCTGGAACGGCAAAAATCCCGCAGCATCACAGCCAGGCGGTCCGCATGGGCGCCCAGCCGGAAATAAAGGCCGTCGCGGAACAGCTCCAGGAACTGAATGCCCAGAAGCCGCCCTTTCGCAAGACGCCCGCCCTTCTGCTTGGCGATGTAACGAAAATCCTCCTTCAGGGCCTCATGCCGCAGAACCAGGGCTTCACCAAACAGAGCGCCTACCTTCGTGCCGCCGATGTAAAAAGCATCGCAAAGGGAGGAAATCGCCGGCAAATCCAGGTCATTGTCCTCATCGCACAAGCCGTAGCCGAGGCGTGCTCCGTCCATATACAAATACAGCCCCCGCCGGCGGCAAACTCCGGAAATTTCCTGAAGTTCCTTCCTGGAATAAATGGTGCCCAATTCGGTTGGCTGGGAAATATAAACCATCCGGGGCTGAGGCATATGCTCACGGGTCTCGTCATCCCAGTGGGCATGCCACGCCTCCTCAATTTGCCGGGCCGTCAGCTTCCCGTCCGGGGAAGGAATGGCGGAAACCTTGTGTCCGCAAGCCTCAACGGCTCCCGACTCGTGCACATTGATATGGCCCGTGTCCGCGCACAGCACGCATTGATGGGGGCGCAGCGCCGCCGCAATTACCGTGAAATTGGTCTGGGTCCCGCCGATAAGGAAATGGATATCCAGATCCGTTCTGCCGCACAAGCCGGCAATCAGCTTCCGGGCCTGGTCGCAATAGGGGTCCTCCCCGTAACCGGCAGTCTGCTCCATATTCGTTTCCGCCATTCTGCGGAGAATATCCGCATGGGCGCCTTCACTGTAATCACAGTTGAAAAGAATCATTGCCTTGCTGAAAAACGCGGGGACCATATCCCCCGGAACCTTTGATGTAAAGGAATATGAAAAATACACCGGAACCGGAACAGCGCTGCTGGAAACTCCAGAAAAAAACGGAAAGCCGCATGCAGTTTGAGAAAATGAATGCCACGTACCTTAAAAAGGCAATAATAACCGGCTTTCCCGCCCATACACGGAAATTGTCGTTTCCCGCAGCCTAAGAAAAAGCCGTCGTGTCTTCATGCAAGACGCATCAGAACTTGGAGAACAGAAAGACATGTGCCTTTCCTTTTCGGAAGTCTCGGAATTGACAGGCACCACGCCGTCCAATCTGCGTTTTTTTGAAGAAGAAGGAATCCTGGACATCCCGAGAAACGGGGCGAGATGCCGTGTCTTCCACCGCAAGGAAATGGAAGAACTGCCGGAGCTGGTTTGCTTTAAGCATTCTGGATTGAAACTCAAGGAAATCAAACGCTTTTTTCACCTGGTTCGCCAAGGTAATTCGACATTGCGCAAACGTTACCGCATGTTGCAGGAAGGGCATCAGGCCATGAAAACGCGCATTCGGGAACTGAAATACTCCAAAATCAAAATGGAGTATATCGGCCAGTGCTGCGAGGCATATGACAAAGGCGAACCTCTGCCACAGGTGAACCCGGAATGGATGGATTCCTTCCTGAAACAAAAAATTTGAAGAAGGTGCTGACGCCTGGGCCTGCTGCCGGGAGGGGCAAATGGAGGCTACTCGCTTCACGCAACAACACATCCCCTTCTTCCGGCAGAATGCTTTCAGAAGGAAATGTTTTTCAGACAATCCGTAAAAACGGAATCAACAAGGGAATACAGCAATTTATCTCAGAAAGCGCCTTGGAACAAAAAGCTGGCTCGGAAAACAAAGATGCACCAGGAACGCATCTGACACTCCGCCTGCAACGGAGGAAAATACCCGCCTTCTTCTGCAACAGCGCCGCTCGGAACGGGACACTTTCCTTTCCCCCTCACACAACAAATTGCTGAGTGCCGGTAAGCGGACAATTTACAAACCTTGCTTGGTGCGTTCAAAAATAATGGAATCTTCACTTTTCCCGACGGAGGATTCATCATCCGACCCGACTTTCTCCAACTCCTCCCGAAACACCCGGAGCATCGGCCCGTGGTAAAAGCCCAGCTCCCGGCTGATTTTTTTCCGCAGCTCCGCTCCTTCATAACTCCGGCCGTCATGCCGTAACAGTTTCAAACGTTGAAGCTGGAGGCGGATCAGGCTTTCTTTCACGGCATCGGAAATCTCGGGATTGTAAAAAAGAACTTCCAGGATGCCCTGCAGGCGGTCGCTTTCCCTTCGGGCCCAGGCATCTTTTCCTTCGCGTCGCAGGGCCCCAATATACCGTGCATGCAGCCGGACCATGCCGGAAATAATCTGCGGATCATTCGGCCAACGCCCGAAAAGCCTTTCGGAAAGATTCACCGTATCGGCAAGCTCCCTCTGGTTATGTTCCCGGAAATTCCTGGCATACCGGAGTTTCTTCAGCATCAGCTCTACCAGCGCCAGGCCGTATTCCGGCCGTTCCGGATGGGCGTCGGCAAGCTGGAGGAGCAGCACGGCTGCATTCGGTTCAATGCCGGGAATGCGTCTCTCCCGGAAAAGGCGGGGATTTCCGGCCAAAAGCTGTGCGTATTGAAAACGGTATTCAGGATGGTCAGGATCATCCTCCAACAATGTTTCCAACATTCCGAACGCCCGGGAACGCTCAACACTCTCCGGAGAACCGGACAAAGCCAGCAACGCGCGGATCGTTTCAAACCGATCCTCCGCCCGCTCCGACATCGCAAAGCGGTCGGCCACCTGCCGGAAAAGTTCCGTTGCCTCTTTATCTTTACCCTGTTTTTTCAAAGCCGTCGCCAACTGGTTGACGGGAAAAGCGTCTTTCCTGAATTTCATCATGTTGCGGAACGCTTCTTCCGCAAGAGCATAACTCCCGGTGCGCAGTGCGCATTCCCCGATGACGGCATTGGCCTCGCAAACCTTTGACTCCGGCAGATTTTTTCCTCTGGCGATCATCCTGTAATAGGGCAGCAAAGCTGAAAGCAGCTGCGTATTTTTCTGTGAAGGGGGCTGCTCCGCAATACGGGTGAACACTTGTGACAAAGCCGCATCGGCAACTGCGGCATTGTTTTCCGCCAGTTTCAGCGCAGACGCCGTCTGCAGATAACCGGCGCCCAACGCGACAACGAAAGCGGCCGCACACAGGGCCGCAGCCAAAGACAATACGGCAACAGCCGGTTTACGTTTCATCCACAGCTGCAACCGCCTGGCCGGAGACGGGGAGGAGGCCCCGACCGGTTCATGATTCAAAAAATGCAGCAAATCTTCAGAAAGTTCGTCCATGCTTCGATAGCGCGACTCCGGGCGGAAACTGACGCACTTGTTAATAATCGCGGCCAAGTCGGGTTCGCTGCACTTCAACGGCGGAACCGGTTCCCTGCAAATCCGTTCCATCAATTCTTCAGGAGCTAGCCCCGGAAACGGCGGGGATTTTGCAACAAGCTCATAAAGCGTCACCCCAAACGCATACTGATCGCTGGAAAAGGTATTGACTCCATGCACCAGCCGCTCCGGGGACATATACCGCAGCGTTCCGCTCTGAGCTCCTTCCTTCTCAATAACTTCATTTCTCCCCTGAAGCAGAAAAGCAAGTCCAAAATCGCTGACGTGTACTTCCCCCGCTTCATCCAGCAACAGGTTCGCCGGTTTGATATCGCGGTGCAGAATGCCGCAGCGGTGGGCGTACGCAATCGCCCTGGCGGCCTGGAGGCCAATGCGGGCTATCTCATACGGATTACTGAATTCACATCCGTCCAGACTCTTGCCTTCTATCAACTCCATCGCATAATAACAACATCCCGGACGGCACGCGGCACTGAAAATTCTGACAATATTGGGATGATGAAGCCTGGCAATCACATGCGCCTCATGCTCAAACAGGCTGCGTTGGGCGGCATCCTGCAGCAGCAACGGAGACAACAGCTTGAGGGCCACTTTCCGGTTGAGGGACAATTGCAGCGCTTCAAATACCACCCCCATACCGCCGCTGCCTAGTCTCCGAATCAGCCGGTAATCGTCCCCCTCCAAATCGGGAAAATCGTGAACCGGAGGCATAATTCCCTGTTTTTTTTCAACGCTCCAATCTTCCATCTCCATCACAAGCGGAAGAAGAGCCAGCAACTCGGAAGCAAACTCCGGATGCGCCCCGGCAAAATCCTGAATATCGGGAACATTGCCGGAACGGCACTGATCCAGGAATTGTTCAACCAGATCTTCCAGAGAAATCTTCCCCTTCATGGCTGAAACTCGGTTAACTCCATCAGCTGCTTCCGAAGCCGCTGCAGCGCCCGCACATAGCGGATGCTTGCGGCTTTCGGCCCAATATGCAGGACTTCGGCACAATCCGCATTGGACATGTCGTCAAAATGGCGGAGTTCAAGAATCTGCCGATCGTTTTCGGGCAGCGCCTCGACCGCTTTCCGGAGCAATGTATAACGATCCGCCCTGACGGCACGGGTAAGAGGCCCGGTCACAGTATCTGCAAACCGGTTCCAATCCAACCGGGCAGCGGACCCCACGCTGTCATCCGTCACATTCACTTCCCTGCAGGCGTCTCTCTTGAGGCATTGCAGATGCTTCCTTTCCATAGCCGTAAGGGTCTGGAACAGAATCATCCGCAGTTTGAAATAGACAGGAATCTCCAGATTGTTTTCAAAAAAAGCCATTTTCCCGCAGGCTGCCAGCAGAGCCTCCTGAACCACATCTTCCGCCGAAACGCGCCGGGCAAGAACCGGATTCAAATTCCTCCGGGCCAGGGCAAGAAGCCTTCCCCGGTATTCAAGGAAATGGCTTCCCCAGACATCCGGGCATGCTGTTTCTGCTTGCGTCATTGTACCGTGTCTTTTTTATCCTTTCTCATTTTCCGGGCAGATAGACATATCCCGCCGCACTCCTTCCTATCCGGCCGATTCCGGGATACGGCAGGTGCATTCCGGCGACCGGCTTCGGGGAAGAAGCCGCAAACTCATAAAAGCGCCGCCGGGCCTGAACCGCTCCGGACGGATTCATATCGTAAATCGTGCAAACCTCCGGACGCGGAATCTGGAGCGCGGCAGCATGAAGCAAATCTCCGACAATCAGCAGGGAATCAGTCTCAAAAACGGTATGCCCGGGTGTATGCCCGGAAGCGTCAAGAGCCTTGATGCCGGGCAGAACTTCTTCTCCAAACCGGAATGTTCTCACCCGGCTGCCGTAAGCATGCAACACCTTCCGGACCTGTTTTCCCTGTGGTCCGGCCGTACCATTTTGCCAAAATTCCCATTCCGGCATGGAAACATAGACGAGGGCTCTGGAAAAAACGGCTTCGCCATGTTTCCCAAGCAATCCTCCGATGTGGTCGCCGTGCATATGGGTGAGTAAAATGAAATCGACGCTCTCCGGAAAAACGCCGCTCTGTTCAAGTTTACGGAGCATCCCGCCCCGTTTTCCTCCGTTCCCTGCGTCCACCAGAATGATTTTTCCGTCGCCGCGTTTCAACAGGAAAACATTCACGGAAGAAGGAACCCTCCCGCCTCCGGTTAAGCGGAGGAACTCCTCTTCCAGCATACCCGGGAATAATTTGAACCGCATCGCTGAAAGAGCATCCTGAACAGCAATCACCTCAAAATTTCCAAATTGGAATGAACGATTTTCCGGCTCAGCCGCGATCACGATGCCGGAAATCATGGCGGCTCCGCACAACAACCATTTTACCATAAAACGCCTTTCTTCTCAATATGTTGACTTTTTAAGACATGATGGGCAATGTATCAAAGCTGTACGGAAGTCAGATATGTTTCCGCACTACAGGTGATAAAACGTCCTTATTGATGGGAAAACTCTGCCGGGCTGCAGGCCCGGCAGCAGATAAGATGACGGCGACTATTTTTTACCGCCGTTTATCCTGCCTTTTTTCAGACCGTGTTTCAAACCTTTCTTGAGGCCGTGTTTCAGGCCGTACTTCAACGCCTTCGGTTTCTTTTTCAGTATTTGAACAGAAAAGGAGGCTGTTGTTGATTCCGCCGCGTTGGCAGTAACCGTACCGGGAGCCAGACCGAATATTCCAATAATTGCAGGAATGATGAGCTTGTTCATGATAATCAATGAGGGTTGATATTTTTTCTGAAACGGTATCGTTTCACTTTTCAAGAATGCAGTTCCCTAGGGAAATCTACCAATTCGGCCGGAATTTCCATCAGGTCTGCCAGCCAGATTCTATTGCCTGTAAGAAACTGAAACGCATGGAATCCCCCCTCAACCTTCGCGGACGACCCGGAAACCGACATCACTGAAAGCGAAAGAAGATTCCCTTCCTTCTCCTTTCCGCTCAGTCCTGCAGCTCGTCCGCGGCGAACGCCAGGAACCGCCCTTCACCGCCATGACCGTTTTACCGTGTGCCACGGCCTTGGAAACTTCAACTGAAGAAGAAGTCCATTCCCAGCAATTGCCCCACATATCAATCGCTCCGCAGGCGCCGGATGTCGCGGCATGGGCGTCCACGGGAGATGTCCCGTTTCTCTCGCCGCAATTAAAATCCGCATCCTTGGGCATATGCCCGGCGGCAAACTCCCACTCCTCTTCAGTCGGCAGGCGGTAAACGGCTTTCCCATCCTGGAGCGACAACCATTGGCAATAGGCAGAAGCGTCGTCATAGGAAACATTCACCACGGGATGCCTCCCTTTGCCGGCAGGCATGGCGCCATTATCCCAATCCTTAGGAGCCTTCCTTCCCGTTGCCTTCAGGAATTGGGCATAATCCTCATTGGTAACCGGAGTATATGCAATTGATACATTCCAGGAAGCTCCGAGCACCGGCAAATACCCGCCATCTGCATTGCGGGCACCTGGTCTGAATCGCGGATCACTGAAACGCCGCATGCTTTGGTCGATGCGCGCTTCCCTGTTTTGAACCATTTCATCCACGATCTCCTGCATTTCCTGTATCTTGGACGCATGCCGGGCCGTTCGTTTCAATTCTTCAAGCTTCGCCTTTTTTCGGTCAAGGACCTTGTCGTAATTAATCCCTACCTGTTTCCTCAAAGCCGACCGATTAGCCTCGGACGGGTCCCGGCGATAGGAAGCAATTAACCGTTTCGTTTCTTCATTCAACTGCGGCCTCTCTTTTTCGATAGTAGTGCTGAATCGGTGCAGTTTGGCCCCCTCGGTGCGGGCTGCGAATCCCGCACTGACCGTTGCGGCCGCACATACGGCGATAATGACTTTTTGCAAATTGATGCTCATAACTGTTCCTTCTGTTTATGATAACCGCCGCTCCTCTATGGAAGACAGAACGTTATCGTTTCACTTTTAAGAATGCTGCTCCTCCGGGAATTCTACATTCTTTTTCAACAAAGGTGCTGCCGGAGATGCGGCGGACCGGAACATTGGACTGTTTTTCAGACAACCAGACGGAAAAAAATAAAAGGGGCCGCCCCGCCCGGGAATGGTAACGGAAAACGCCCCCGGGGAGGCTATAATGGAAACTGCCGGCAACAATCCGTTCCGCTCAGGGAAGACAAGCATGATAATCTCATCGCCTGCTTCCTGTGAAAAGAGCCGGCTCCGGCCTTATTTTCAAATTTACCGCTGTTTTTTATGCAATGATGATTAAATCTATCTTCATCTCCGACAAGACACGCAGAAATTGTTTATATCCCAGTATCTTGAACATGGCTCCGGGCATTTTGAATGCGGGATGCCCCATGCAAATAGCCGTAATATGATATTCCCTGCACGTTGCGATGATCGCCTGGGGTATGTCTTCCGCACTCACCTGCTTCACCGTCCCTCCCAGTTCGGCCACCAGCTTGAAATGATTAAGCAAATGGCGCTGGGACGCCAGATTGATGCGGTCGGGGGACTCCCTTGGCGTCTGGACGTAAAGGGCGATAAACGACGTACTGTAACGCGAGGAAATCCGGTATGCTTTTCGGATGATGCGCCGGGGCGTCTGTTCATTGCTGCTGATGCAGGCCAGAATCTTTTCCCTTCTGGCGGAAGAAACTGCCGGGAATACTTCCGTTTCCACTTTTTTCTCCACTCGGAAAGCAACTTCCTTCAATGCCAGTTCACGCAGCTGAAGAATATTTTCCGTTCTGAAAAAATTATCCAGGGCAATCTGGATTTTTTCAGGCCGGTAAATCTTGCCGGCCTTGAGGCGGCCGATCAATTCCTCGGACGTCAGGTCGATATTCACCACTTCGTCCGCCTCCTGCAAAATCCTGTCGGGAACCCGTTCCTTCATCTCAATCCCCGTAATCTCCTTCACTTCGCCGCTCAGGCTTTCGATGTGCTGGATATTAATCGCGGAAATCACATTAATATTGGCGTCAAGCAGCTCCATCACGTCTTCCCATCTCTTGCGATGGCGGCTCCCTTCCACATTGGTATGAGCCAGTTCGTCAACAATAACCAACTCGGGCCGGGCTTGAAGAATCGCGTCCAGGTCCATTTCTTCAATCTCCCTGCCTTTGTAAAAAACCACTTTACGCGGGATGACGGGCACCCCCCGGAGCATGGCTTCAGTCCCGGGCCGCCCGTGGGTTTCAACGTAACCGATTCTGACATCAATGCCGTTATTCAGCAATTCATGGGCTTCCTGCAGCATGCGGTACGTCTTGCCTACTCCGGCCATCATACCAATGTAAATCTTGAACTTTCCCCTTCGAGAACGCCGTATCAGGTCAAGAAAGTGCTCTGCTCCGTTACTTCCGTCAATCATATTAAATTCACCCGGCTCCTGCGGTTAAAAACATCTTGTTGATTTTACAGAATCTTTTGAAAATGAAAATCAATTGCGGGCGTTACCATGACATGAAGCCCGCAATTGATTTCATTTTTTCAAGGCGGCAATTTATCACCAAATCCGGAATCGCCATTGCCGCCCTAAACAATCAGGAAATTAATGCTTCCCTGAAGGATCAGCCTTCTCAAGAGCAATATTCAACTTAAGCACATTGACCTTCTCCGTGCCAAACATGCCCAGCAGCGGTTTTTCCACGGCCTGATCGACAAGAGACCTCACCGCCCCCTCCTCCATGCCGCGGGCCTTGGCAACGCGCTTCACCTGCACATAGGCGCTCTCCGGAGTGATATGCGGATCCAGGCCGGAAGCGCTGGCCGTAACCATTTCGGAAGGGACATCCTTCCGTTCCAAATAAGGATGTTTCTTCAAGAACGAATCTATCCGAATATTCACGTCGGCCAGGTATTCTTCGTTGGTCGGCCCCTTATTGCTGCCGGATGAACTGGACGCGTCATAACCGTCGCCCGCATGGGACGGACGGCCCCAGAAATAAATATCCTTCGTGAATTGCTGCCCGACATTGGCGGCGCCTACCACGCGCCCGTTCAAAACCAGGGTTTCCGCATTTCCTCCGCCAGGGCCGGCAATCAATCCGAATATCCACAGCACTAGGATGTAGCATATGGAGAAAAAGACGCAAAAGACAAGTGTAAGACGCAATGATTTCACTAAATTTCTCATAACAATATATTTATTTCAGTTAAAAAAACAGGCCGACAGCCATATCAATCAGTTTGATTCCGATGAAGGGAGCAATCAGACCGCCCACTCCGTAAATCAGGATGTTGCGAAGCAGCAGAGCGCTGGCTCCAATGGGCTTGTACGCCACGCCCCTCAAGGCCAGAGGAATCAGGATGGGGATAATGATTGCATTGAAAATAATCGCAGACAGGATGGCACTTTCCGGACTATGCAGATGCATGATATTCAGCGCAGCAAGTTCTGGAATCGCAATCATGAACAGCGCAGGCACAATCGCGAAGTACTTGGCGACGTCATTGGCAATGGAAAACGTCGTCAACGTGCCGCGCGTCATCAGCAGCTGCTTGCCTATTTCTACAACCTCAATCAATTTGGTGGGGTCATTATCAAGGTCAACCATATTGCCGGCCTCCTTGGCGGCCTGGGTTCCGCTGTTCATGGCTACGCCGACATCGGCCTGCGCCAGAGCCGGAGCGTCATTCGTCCCGTCCCCCATCATGGCAACCAGTTTGCCGGAAGCCTGCTCCTTCCTGATATAACTCAACTTATCTTCGGGCTTGGCTTCCGCGATGAAATCATCAACGCCTGCTTTTTCAGCGATATACCTGGCCGTACTCGGATTATCCCCCGTCACCATTACCGTCTTTACTCCCATCTTGCGCAGGCGTTCGAAGCGCTCTTCTATGCCCGGCTTGATGATATCCTGCAACTCAATAACGCCGACAACCTTCCTGTTGATGCAGACGACAAGAGGGGTGCCGCCATTGCCCGCCACTCTTTCAATGATTTCCTCGGCTTCTTTGGGGAATGGATTTCCCGCTTCCTCGGCAATCTTGCGGATGGTGTCAAAAGCCCCTTTCCGGATTTCGGTTCCATCGCTCAGATTAATGCCCGAACACTTCGTCTCCGCCGTGAACTGAATCATGCGGGCCCCCTCCGTATGAAGGTTGCGCATATGGACGCCGTATTCATGTCCAAGCTCGATAATCGATTTCCCTTCCGGAGTATCGTCTGAAACGGAAGACATCAGACAGGCTTCAACAAAAGCCTGCTTGTCAAAACCCTGGACAGGGAAAAATCCCGTCGCTTTCCGATTGCCAATCGTAATCGTACCCGTTTTATCAAGCAGGAGGGTGCTGATGTCCCCGGCCGTCTCCACAGCCTTCCCTGACTTCGTAATAACATTGGCCCTCAAGGCACGATTCATTCCGGCAATGCCGATCGCAGAAAGCAATCCGCCGATAGTCGTAGGAATGAGACATACGAACAGGGAAATCAGGGCGGCAATGCTGATTTCCGTTCCGGAATAATCGGCTGCCGGCTTTAAGGTAATGCAGACGACAAGGAAAACCAGGGTAAAGACAGCCAACAAAATGGTTAACGCTATCTCGTTAGGGGTTTTCTGCCGGAAAGCGCCTTCAACCAGAGCAATCATCTTATCAAGGAAACTCTCTCCGGGACGCGCGGTGACAAGCACCTTGATACGGTCTGACAGAACTTTGGTGCCGCCCGTCACGGAACTCTTATCCCCGCCGGACTCACGGATAACCGGAGCGGATTCCCCCGTAATAGCGCTTTCGTCAATGGAAGCCAGCCCTTCGACAACCTCCCCGTCGGCGGGAATGATATCTCCCGCGACACATTCGAAATAATCCCCTTTTTTCAACTGGGAACTATTGATGACGGTAACCGTGCCATCGACAATCAACTTGGCCGGCGTTTCCTCACGCGTCCTGCGCAGGCTGTCGGCCTGCGCCTTTCCCCGGGCCTCCGCAATCGCTTCGGCAAAATTGGCGAACAGAAGGGTGAGGAACAAAATGACGAAAACGAGGAAATTATAAAGGAAATCCCCTTGTCCGTCGCTGAAGAGGGAATAAACGGTTACCAGAAGCATGATCATCGTGGCGATTTCCACGGTAAACATGATCGGGTTCCTCATCATCATTCCCGGATGAAGCTTGATCAATGACTGCTTCAAGCTTTCCCGTACCTGCTCCCTTTCGAACAGGGAAGTATTATTGGAATTTTTCATATCGTAGATTTCTTGTTTCAATTCCAGAAAATGGAATAGAAATATATAAATATATTATCGGTAATCAACGTGTTCTGACCTGTATTTACAAACTCAAATGTTCGGCAATGGTGCTCAAGGCATGGACAGGGAAGAAGGACAAAGCCGCAACAATGAAAATCACGGCAAAAGTCATGGCGCTGAACGTTACGGAATCCGTCTTCAACGTTCCGGACGTCTCGGGAATATACTTCTTGCCCGCCAGAAGCCCGGCGATGGCAACCTGGCCGATGATCGGGATGAAACGGCTCAGAATGAGGACAATGCCGCATGAGTAATTCCAGAACCAGGTATTATCGGCCAGCCCTTCAAACCCGGAACCGTTATTGGCAGCGCTTGAAGTATACTCGTAAAGAAATTCACTCAATCCATGAAAGCCGGGATTATTGACCCACCCTCCTTCGCCTTCCACAAACGACGGCGCGTAAACAAACAGATAACAAGCCAGAGCCGTTCCGACGAGAATCACAAACGGGTGGAGCAACGCCACAATGGAAGCGATTTTCATTTCACGGGCTTCTACTTTCTTGCACAGGAATTCGGGGGTTCTTCCCACCATCAGACCGCTGATGAACACGGCTATAATTATGAAGGCGAAATAATTCATCCACCCTACCCCGACGCCGCCAAACCACGTATTAATCTGCATGTTCAACATCTGAATCATGCCTGAAAGAGGCATGGTGGAATCATGCATCCCGTTGACGGACCCATTTGACGTAACTGTCGTAACGACGCTCCACAAAGCTGTAGCCGCGGATCCGAGCCGGATTTCCTTACCTTCCATAGCCCCGCTTTCCTGGACGATGCCCATCTCTTCTATGCGGGGATTGCCGTTCATCTCCTGATACACGTTAATGCAAACGCCAATTAAAAAGGCAAGCAACATCACGCCGTAAATACTGTATCCCAGTTTCTTGCGCTTGAGATAAAAACCAAAGGCCAAAACCATCGCCATCGGAATAATCAGGATGGACCAGCATTCGACCATGTTGGAAAGGTAAGTCGGATTTTCCAGCGGATGGGATGAATTAACGCCGAAATAACCGCCGCCATTCGTTCCCAGCTGTTTAATGGGCACAACAGCCGCGGCAGGCCCTTGGGAAATGGTTTGTTCCACTCCCTCAAGGGTTGTCACTTCCATCTTACCGTCAAACCCCATCGGCGTACCCTGAGTAATCAGGATGAATCCGACCACCAGAGAAAGAGGCAGCAAAATGCGGGTAGAACTCAACACGAGGTAATCCCAGAAGTTTCCAATCGTTTTAGTTGTCTTCTTACTGAGAGCGTTCATGATCCCTGCCATTGCGGCCATGCCGGTAGCTGCCGTAATAAATTGGAACAGCATAATCACGAACAACTGCGTAAAATAGGTCAAACCGCTTTCCCCGCTGTAATGCTGGAGGTTACAATTCACCATGAATGAAATGCATGTATTGAACGCCTGGTGGCACGTCTGTCCGACGTTGCCGTCCGGATTGAGGGGCAGGTACCCCTGGCTGACCAGAAGAACCATCCCCCATACGAACCAGAACAGATTTACGGTCAATAAAGCCCGCAGGAACTGCTTCCAGTTCATTTCTTCCTCCGGATTAATCCCGGACAGGCGGAACATCAGCCTTTCAACAGGCTTCATGAAATCAAGCCATGTTTTCTCCTTCTTGTAAACCTTGGCAATATATTTCCCCAGAGGATAGCTCAAAGCCACCATAAGAACGATTTGCGCAATAACACCTAGAATTTCTGTTTTCATCATCTTGCTGGTTAAAATTTTTCCGGTTTGATCAAGACATACATCAAATAACCGAACACAATTAAGCTAATCACAAATAATAATGTATACATAGACAGGCACAGTTTTAGATTTTTTCAAACCAGTCGACGCATTTGAAAAAGAGCCAAAAACAGAATATTCCGCTCAATAGACAAAAGATAAAACCCAACAATGATTCCATCATGATATTTTATGAAATTTAAATTCAAACCATTCCAACATATATGGAAACAAAAATATTATTCTATGCCGTTTTTCTTTTTCATTTGAAAAAATTTCACGGAAAAACCGCTATGGCAGATACGGAGTCCCGGAACGGACCGGCGATGTTTAATATAATGTAAAAACATTGCCTCAATATATCCGGAAATTCCATTCTGGGTAGTTAACTTCCTTCTTCTTCTTGTTAAGAAAAAATTAATTCTTCCGGCTGCGCTCCCGCTTTCCGTTCTTCCCGGAAGGCGGATAACGGCAAGTCTTTCTCAACCCGTTTACACAAAAACTGCACCCGGAACATACCGGATGCAGCTTGAATCCCATACAGAATTCCAAAAGACTTCCTCAACAAAATTTACAGAACTAACTCTGCATGAATACCTATCTCTTTCCAACCCCCGTTGGCAGATTTCCAACAGGAATGAGGCTGTTCCAAAGATATCAAACGAATTGATACCGATGAGCACTGTGATAAACCAGCCCCAGTTCGCCATCCATGTATTCGCTCGAGAAGCGGAACCCTTTTTCTTCCCCCATATTGCCTTCCGACGAGATCAGACCTCCATACGGCTGGTATTCGTACAGAATACGGCGGCCATATACGCTACCCCGAAGAGAGAGGTGATGTTTCTCATCGCGTCGTGCACGCAGTAGAAACGTTCCTTCACTCAGCGTCCCGTTCGCATCCCGGCGCCGTCACTGCCAGGATGCGCACAGCCGCTGGTTCCGGGGGATCCCAGATGTAACTGCGCACGAGCGCCGGCGTTTCCCCGGTCAAGTCGCACTCCGCCACCTGCAGGTAGTCCCGCCAAAACTAAAGGCAGCGTCCATCATTCTTTCTGATAGAGGAATCGCCTATCATATCCAGTATTTTCTTCCCATAGGAGAATCGATCGAGATTCCTTTTGATAATCGTTTCTTTGATTATACTACCAAAAGGAATTTCATCTTCCTCCATATTCATAAAAAACCATAAAAAATCCCATCCGTTCTTATCATCAGGATAATGTTCTATATAATTTTCCGCTACCAGTTCAAAAAGATTCGCTCTGCTCAAAATAACTTCTCCGTCTTCATTGTTCTGAAGAAGGGATAAAATATTTTTATCCTTACTCGACGAACGTATATAAGGAACAGTCATCCTGTTAAAATAACTATCTGAATCCCAGTGCACCATAGACAAACCTTCCTGGCCCCGTCCGCTGCGGATCAATTCAAATTCTTTCCTGGTCATTTGCTCCCAATTCGCAGAATGAACGATATAGCCCGCCAACTGCTGCCTCTGCTGTTGTGACAATTTTTTTATTTTTTCTCTTGATTCAGGAAATTCCGGATACTCCAGAGGAGGATTAACTACGCGTACAAATACCGGTTTCAAAGGCTGTGCCACCGTAGTCATCCCCTGGCGGCAGGATGGAAACAATGCAACCGGAAACAAGAAAAAGTATAATATTTTGCTAAAAAACGTATTCTTTATATATGAAAACATGGACATCAAGTTCCTGCTTGAGGATTTCAATATTGCTGCTACTTCGTCAAGGATTTTCTCAAAACTATTAGCAGATTCATAGCATTTTTACAATGGTCAATATCTTTGACAGGAAACATAGCTTTATAAAAATCAACAAAAAATAAATATTAAAAAAGTA
>OATK01000420.1_pt1 | contig 38739 bp, 33 predicted proteins | sample 1516611 | NCBI WGS metagenome assembly OATK01 (sample SAMEA2579947, study PRJEB22360) | human gut metagenome | biome: human gut; feature: human-associated habitat; material: faeces | place: Denmark | collected 2008/2010 | reverse complement strand
ATTTACGCGAGCAACGAGCCAAAGTCCGTGCTTGCACGAGACCTTGGCGACTGCCGCGATAACTTGAGAAACTCACGGAGCGTGTTTCTCATAGTTTCTGTCAGCAAAAAGAAACGGAACTGACATTTTTAATAATATCTGTTTCTGAGATTTCTTGTATAAACACCGAACCAGATCAATACAATAAGGAAAATAATCATTGCAACTGTATCTACTATTGTCATTGTATGAACATAACAGTGAATCACATCGATCACTCCATAGATCACAGATACCAGTCCAAAGACAAAAAGTGCCGGAGCTGTTTTTGCTATATAAGCCTCTTTATCCTTACATTTTTTATAAGTATAATCTTTTCCCAGGAGAATTGATGCATTGATCTCGCCCTTTACTTTCATTATAACAAAGGAATACAATGCGTAAATTCCACAACATAGAACAAAAATACCTATAAATCCCCACAAGCTGTTATCCATTTTTTTACACCCCAAGAATATTTTTTACTGTCTCTTTCATCTGATCTGCATCACACTCTGTTGTATGACGAACCTCTGCATCACGGATTTCTTTGATCGCATTTGGAATCGGGAAGCCAGATACTTTTTCAAGCTCATCAATCAGTGCAAAGTCTTCCATCTCATCATACTTCGGATCAATTGCTGTCATAACGTTGCGTACGAACTTGTACGGACTTGCTGTGGAAGCAACCAGACATTTCTTCTCGTCCTTTGTATCTTTACGATACTGTGCACACACATGTGCTGCAACTGCTGTATGAGTATCCATCACATATCCTGTCTTCTGATATGTGTCATGGATCGTCTCTTTCACTTCTTCTTCTGTCGCAAATCCTCCGACAAAGTCTTTCAGACCTTCCTTCATCTCAGCTGTGATCTCATACACACCTTTTTCTTTCAGCTGTGTCATGAGCTCTACATCCTTCTGTGCATCCTGTCCTGCGATTGTGTAGATCAGACGCTCCAGGTTGCTTGAGATCAGAATGTCCATGGACGGTGAAGATGTCAAGATAAATTCTCTGTTTCTGTCATAGACACCTGTCTGGAAGAAATCAAAGAGAACCTTGTTATCATTGGAAGCACAGATCAGTTTTGCGATCGGCACGCCCATCTGTTTTGCATAATATGCAGCAAGGATATTTCCAAAGTTTCCTGTCGGAACTGTAACATTGATCTCCTCGCCTGCCTGGATCTCTTCATTCTCAAGCAGCTTTGCATAAGCATATACATAATAAACAACCTGCGGTACAAGACGTCCGATATTGATGGAGTTTGCTGATGAGAACTGATATCCCTTCGCATCTAATTCTGCTGCCAGCTCTTTGTCTTCAAAGATTGCCTTCACACCGCTCTGTGCGTTATCAAAGTTACCATGGATTGCTACAACAGAAGTATTCTCTCCCTTCTGTGTCACCATCTGTAATTCCTGAACGTGGCTTACGCCTCCCTTTGGATAGAACACGATGATCTTTGTTCCCGGAACATCTGCAAAACCTGCAAGTGCAGCCTTACCTGTATCTCCGGAAGTTGCTGTCAGGATCACGATATCATTTTTCACCTGGTTCTTTCTTGCGGAAGTGATCATCAGATGCGGCAGGATAGAAAGTGCCATATCTTTAAATGCGATCGTTGCTCCGTGGAACAGTTCCAGATGATAAGTATCTCCCACCTTCACAAGTGGTGCGATCACTTCTGTATCAAACTTTGAATCATAAGCACTGTTGATGCAGTGTTTCAGTTCTTCTTCTGTAAAATCTGTAAAGAACTGTTTCATAACTGCATAAGCTGTCTCCTGATATGACATGTCTTTAAGTTCATCCATTGTTACATCCAGCTTCGGAACGGATACAGGAACAAACAGTCCTCCATCATCAGCCAGTCCCTTTAAGATGGCCTGTGAAGCTGTAACAGTCTTGTCTGAATTTCTGGTGCTTTTGTATAATAGATTCATCCTTACATCCCTCTTTTATCTTGATTTCTTACTTTTAGTTTCCAGTGAAAATCACTCTTGTCTGCAAGTATAACACAACTTTTCTTATACCACAAGAAAATATATTATTTTTGCTTTTTTAAGTTACCACTTTACTTTACTGTAGTTTTTTACTCTGTGGCCGGAAGATGATTGCCAAAACTCCGCATACTCCCATAAGAAGCGGATAATACAGATTCGGAATAATCTGAAGCGGTGTCAATCCAGTCAGTGTTGCTGCTGACAGAAGCTGTGCTCCGTATGGAATGATACCCTGGCCTACAGATGTAAACATATCCAGAAGTGAGGCTGATCTTCTCGGATCTACATCAAACTCTTCACTGATTTCTTTTGCGATCGGTCCTGTCATAACAATGGCAACCGTATTATTTGCTGTACATGCATCAACAAAAAGGGCAAGAAGTGCGATTCCGAATTCTGCTCCTCTTCTTCCATTGATCTTGCTCTTGATCAGATTCAGAATGAACTGGATTCCACCATGCTCTTTCACAAGTGATACGATACATGCTACGATGATAGAAATAACTGTGATGTCATACATTGATGTCACACCATTTCCAACAACCTGGAACATTTCAGAAAGTGCAATATGTCCCATGCTTACACCTACGATCAGGGAGATCACAATTCCGCTGATCAAAACAACAAATACATTGATTCCGATAAGTGCTCCAAGAAGAACAACCATATACGGAAGAACTTCCCAAAGGCTGTAACTTAAGTTTTCCTCCAAATGGAAATTCATATTTCTTGTTACAAACCAGAAGATTAATACTGTAATAATCGCTGCCGGAAGAACGATGAAAAAGTTTGCCTTAAACTTGTCTTTCATTTCACATCCCTGTGTCTTAACTGCTGCAATTGTTGTATCAGAGATCATAGAAAGGTTATCTCCAAACATAGCTCCACACACAACTGCTCCGATGCAGATACTAAGTGCAAATCCTGTCTTTTCACTGATTCCAACTGCGATCGGTGCAAGTGCTGCAATCGTTCCCATGGAAGTCCCCATAGAGACCGAAATAAAACATCCGATCAGAAACAGACCTGCAACTGCAAAATGTGCCGGGATCAATGACAATCCTAAATTGACTGTACTGTCTACCCCACCTGCTGCAGTAACTGCACCTGAAAAACCTCCGGCGCAGAGAAAGATCAGGCTCATCGTAATGATGTTTTCCTCACCAACACCTTTGGCAATCACTTCAATCTTCTTGTTAAAACTCAATTCTTTATTCTGCAAAAATGCAACAAACAATGCGATCAAAAACGCAACGATCGCCGGCATCGCATAAAAATCTTTGAACACAATTCCCGCACCGAGAAAAATGATCAAAAACACTCCTATTGGAAGTAGTGCAATCGCTCTTCCTTTTTTCTCCTTCTCCATAAAATCCTCCTGCTCATACCATTTTTATTTTTATCCCCATTTTCTTTCATCGGATTGGCAGCTGCCTTCCCGACTTGTATACGTATAAAAGGCAGTGACTATTTTTGTACTGCCACTGCCTTTTCTATTTTCTTATTTTGCTGCAATATATCCTTTTGCTGTCAATGCCTCTGCACAGAGAACTGCTCCACCTGCTGCACCTCTTACTGTGTTATGGGACAGTCCGATAAACTTGTAATCGAACATTGTATCTTCTCTCAGACGTCCGATAGATACGCCCATTCCACGCTCGTAGTTCACATCCTCTGTTACCTGTGGACGGTTGTCCTCTTCAAGGTACTGGATAAACTGCTTCGGAGCACTCGGAAGTTCTGCTTCCTGTGGGAATCCCTTGAATGCTACAAGTTTCTCGATCAGCTGCTCTTTTGTAGGCTTCTTCTCGAAGTTGATGAATACTGCTGCTGTATGTCCGTTCAGAACCGGTACACGCACACACTGGCATGTGATCTTCGGAAGCTCTGCTTTCACGATCTGTCCGTTCTCTACTTTACCAAGTACACGAAGCGGCTCCTGCTCACTCTTCTCTTCTTCTCCACCAATGAATGGGATAATATTTCCAACCATTTCCGGCCAGTCTTTGAATGTCTTACCTGCTCCGGAGATTGCCTGGTATGTTGTAACAACCAGTTCTTTTGGTCCGAACTCTTTCCATGCTGCAAGGCAAGGTGCATAGCTCTGGATTGAGCAGTTTGGTTTTACTGCAATGAATCCGCGTGTTGTTCCAAGACGTTTCTTCTGATCTTTGATCACTTCAAAATGATCTGCATTGATCTCCGGTACTACCATCGGTACATCCGGTGTCCAGCGGTGTGCACTGTTGTTAGATACAACCGGTGTCTCTGTCTTCGCATATGCTTCTTCAATTGCTTTGATCTCGTCTTTAGACATATCCACTGCACTGAATACAAAATCAACTGTAGATGCTACATGCTCTACATCATTTACATTCAGGACTACCAGCTTCTTAACTGCTTCCGGCATCGGTGTATCCATTTTCCAACGGTCACCTACTGCTTCTTCATATGTCTTACCTGCGGAACGAGGGCTTGCTGCTACTGTTACAACTTCAAACCATGGATGGTTCTCAAGCAGAGAAATAAATCTCTGTCCTACCATACCTGTTGCTCCAAGGATACCTACTTTTAATTTCTGCTCCATTGTTTTCTTCTCCCTTTTCTTCTTATTTTCTATTTTCTATCCAAACGTTCTCTTTCAATTCCCATTATATAATGAAAGAAAACATTCAGTTATTTTTGCTCGCTGTGATTATCCATTACTCTGTCACAAGATAAGCTTCTTCGATTGCGATCACTTTCTCCATTGCCGCTTTTCCCGGTGCACCGATCGTATTTCTCATCTCTACACAGGTCTTCATGCTGATCGCATCATAAATATCTTCTTCAAACACCGGTGAGATGGCTTTGAATTCTTCCATTGTCATATCATCCAGCGCTTTCTTATGCTCAATGCAGTACAGTACGAGTTGTCCAACGATTCCATGTGCATCACGGAACGGAACTCCATGATTCACCAGATAATCTGCTGCATCTGTCGCATTGGTAAATCCATGCTTCGCACTCTCTTCCATGCGTGCATCGTTAAACTTCATTGTCTTAAGCATTCCTGTAAAGAGCGCCAGACATCCTTTTGTTGTATCAATTGCGTCAAATACAAGTTCTTTGTCTTCCTGCATGTCTTTGTTATAAGCAAGCGGAATTCCCTTCATTGTTGTCAGAAGAGATGTCAATGCTCCATAAACTCTTCCTGTCTTACCACGGACAAGCTCTGCAATATCCGGGTTCTTCTTCTGTGGCATGATACTGCTTCCTGTACTGTAAGCGTCATCAATATCCACAAACTGATATTCGTTGGAATTCCAGATAATCACTTCCTCTGAGAATCTGCTCAGATGCATCATCACAGTTGACATCGCTGACAAAAGCTCGATCAGATAATCTCTATCAGATACAGAATCCATACTGTTCAGTGTCGGTCCTGCAAAACCCAGAAACTCTGCCGTGTACTCTCTGTCAAGCGGATAAGTTGTTCCGGCAAGTGCTCCGGCTCCCAACGGACAGTAATTCATTCTCTTATAAATGTCTTTCATTCTGGATCTGTCACGCTTGAACATCTCGAAATAAGCTCCCATATGATGTGCAAGAGTGATCGGCTGTGCTTTCTGAAGATGTGTAAATCCAGGCATGTAAGTTTCGACATTCTCTTTCATCAGTTTCAGAAGAACTTCCAGAATCTCTTTCAAGAGTCCATCAAGCTCAATAATCTCATCTCTTGTATAAAGTCTCATATCCAGTGCAACCTGGTCGTTTCTGCTTCTTCCTGTATGCAGCTTCTTTCCTGCATCCCCGATCCGGTCGATCAGGTTTGCCTCAACAAAGCTGTGAATATCTTCATATTTATCTGTAATCTCAAGTGTTCCGTTTTCCACATCCTCACGGATCCCGTTCAGTCCGTCAATGATCTGCTTCTTCTCATCCTCAGTCAGAATTCCCTGCTTTGCAAGCATTGTCACATGTGCAATACTTCCGCGGATATCCTGCTCATAGAATCTCTTGTCGAAAGAGATGGATGCGTTAAAATTATAAACCAGCTGATCTGTCTCTTTTGTAAAACGACCGCCCCATAACTGTGCCATCTGTCTTTCCCCTTTTCTATTATATCGTATTTGCCCATTAGTTTATCACACTAAAGTGTCAAATGTCTACTACAAACTTGCAAAATATACCTGATTTCGACGAACTCTGTAGATTTTTTCTTATTTTCTGCTATTTTAATCACTTCTTCCGTCATTTCACACACATTTTTCTGCCTGACGTGCTTTATAGGAGAACTCGCATCCACAATAATCCTGACGGTAAAGACCATAGATTCCAGACAATTCGATGGATCTCTTATATCCATTCTTCTTCTTGAAATCAGAAAGCAGATACTGTACACCATATTCTTCACCGACACGTTGTCCGATTTCATTCAACTTCTGCGCATTCTTCATCGGACTTATACTAAGTGTTGTTGTAAAATAGTCGAATCCTCCGGCTACTGCAATTTCTGCGGATTCCTTCAGACGAAGTTCATAGCATCCCATGCATCTGGAACCGCCCTCTTTCACTTCTTCCAGTCCTTTTGCCATCTCATAGAACCGGTCGCGGTCATATTTACCGGCTAAAAATGATACCGGATACCGGAAATGCATCTCTTCAATCAATTTCTGTTGTTCCAGGATGCGCTTTGTGTATTCACTTTCCGGATAAATATTTGGATTATAATAGAAGACAGTGATTTTAAAATACTGTGATAAATACTCTAATACATAACTACTGCACGGTGCGCAGCAACTATGTAGTAAAAGAGTTGGTACTTTTTCTTCCTTTTCCAGTCTTGTCAGAAGCTTCTCCAATTCTTTCTGATAGTTTATTTTCTGTAAGTTCATTTTCATCATTCTCCTGTATCTTTGTTCCAGATCAATCATTCCTTTTTTCTAAAACGCCTGACATGTTCATTGATTCACTCTCAGGATTATTTTTACATATCATAACATTAACTACTACTGAAATGGAGTCTTCAATGAATTCTCTTCTGGAACTTCATAACATATATTATTCTTATCACACATTGGACGCAGAAACAAGGGCTTTATCTGATCTTTCCTTTTCCGTGCAACCTGGAACCTTCACAGCAGTTGTCGGTCCTTCCGGATGTGGCAAATCTACACTTCTCTCCCTGATCTGTGGATTGATGAAGCCAGATGCAGGAGAAATCCTGTTAAATGGTATCCCTCTCAAGGAAAATTCCCCCCTGATTGGCTATATGCTCCAACACGATCATTTACTGGACTGGCGCAGTATTTACCGGAATGTCACCCTCGGTCCGGAAATCTGCGGCACACTGAATACTGCAACCAAAAAACGTGCGTATGAGCTTCTCGAACAATATGGTTTAAAACAATTTGCTTCTGCACGTCCCTCCCAGCTTTCCGGAGGAATGCGCCAGCGTGCCGCCCTGATTCGGACTCTGCTGCCTGATCCGCAACTCTTACTGCTTGATGAGCCCTTTTCCGCTCTGGATTATCAGACCAGGCTGACCGTCAGCGACGACATCGGTCAGATTATCCGACAGAGTGGAAAGACCGCACTTCTTGTTACTCATGATCTATCGGAAGCAATCAGCCTTTCCGACCGGGTCATTGTCCTCACCAACCGTCCTGCCAAAGTCCGTTGCGAAATTCCGATTTTCTTTAAATTAGAACAAGACACACCTTTAAATCGGCGGAATGCACCTGAATTCAAACACTACTTTAATCAAATCTGGAAGGAGCTAAACCATGACAACTGAGCATCTTCGTTTTCTCAAAAAAATCCGCAGACGCCGACGGATGGTCGTCTTTCTGCGGATTCTGATTCTTTTCTTATTCCTGTTACAATGGGAAATCTGTGCCGATACCGGAGTTGTTGATTCCTTTATCTTCAGCAGCCCTTCCCGTATCGTAACCTGTTTTCTGAAAATGACAGAGGATGGTTCTGTCTTTCACCATATTGGAATCACCTTGTATGAGACACTTGTCAGCTTTCTTCTGGTCACACTTACCAGCATTCTGATTGCAATCCTCCTCTGGTGTTTCCATGGACTCTCCGAAATTCTTGACCCTTACATGGTTGTCCTGAATAGCCTGCCAAAATCTGCCCTGGCGCCCTTACTTATTGTCTGGCTGGGTGCCAATACCACAACCATTGTTGTTGCCGGAATGTCCGTTGCAATTTTCGGAAGTATCCTGAACCTCTACACCAGTTTTTCTACGATCGACCAGGAAAAAATTCGTCTGATCTACACACTACATGGAAAACGCAGGCATGCGCTGACCAAAGTGGTTCTTCCTGGTTCCATTCCGGCAATCATCAGTAATATGAAAGTCAATATTGGACTTTGTCTTGTCGGAGTTATCATCGGTGAATTTCTAGCCGCAAGAAGCGGACTTGGATACCTGATCATCTATTCCAGCCAGGTATTTAAACTTGACTGGCTTCTGATGAGTATCTGCATTCTATGTATCATTGCAGTGCTGTTGTATGCGATAATCAACCTGATAGAAAAGTGGTATCTGAAAAAGACGGGGTGACAGTATTGATCTGTCATCCCTACTTATTTATTTTTTAGAAACATTCTCCCTGAAAATGCTATGTGCGCTCTCTCATAAAACTCGCACTCAATCGGGCAGATTGGGCGATACAATGGATCTGCTACAACGATCTGAGCGTTTTTCAGGGCGTTTTCCATCTCTTCTTCACCGCATATCTTCAGATCATGCTCTCCCAGCAATCCTTCTGCATTCTCTAAGGGACAGAGTATCCTTGTTTTATAATGGTGTCTTCTTTCGATAATTGCAGCAAGAGATCCAATTGTAACCGGTTCTCCGATCAACGTAATTATTTTTTCAGAGTTACCAGTTCCCTGTAAATTCTCTCTTCTCCGATCTTCTATAGCGGGAATCTGGATGCGTTTTTCCAAAGCTTCACTGATTCTCTCTGCATATTCTTTATAAGGTGTTCCAATCACATAAGGCGTTCCATATTTTTCTTTCAGCATCTTCGCTGCCCTAAGCCCGACAGAGGATATCACAAGATTCATCTCCGCTTTTCCTGCCTGTGCCAGATCTTCCAAAGAATCTCCCATCGCCCATGTGGAAATCGTCTTCCACCCATACTGCTCAAGATTCTTTTTTAGTTCTTCTACTTTTGAAATCGGGCCAAAATCGAGAGGTGTTGCTCCAAGCAGATTTACTGTACGTTCTGAACCATTTCTGTCTTCCATTTGCTCCGAAACAAATCTTCTCGCAATTTCCTCCAGTGCCTTTCCTGCACCATACACATAATCATGCATTCCATTCGTTGGCACTGCGAAGGCCGGAATCCCCGTCTCTGTCTCAAGCACTTTCGCCAAAGCCGGAAAATCTGTTCCATTCATAAATGGAATCGGTGAACTTACAAGAGCAATAAATTTCGGATGTAATTCACCTGCCGCCTCTTTGATATCAGATAAGAATTTTTCATCATTCCCCATCACTGCATCAATCTCTGTTAATCCGGAAATAAAGATCAGACTGTCCTGATTGTACCACCTGATTTCATCATGCGTGTTATAAGTGGAATTACAACCGGAAGGATCATGTATAACAACCATCCCACCTAATTCATATAGTGCAGAACAGACTCCCGATACATCTGAGGTATAAATCGGTATAATTCGATATGCCTGTCTCATATACAGCTTGTACACCCCCATCCTTTTTTTACAATAAGCGTTTTTGGATCTTTTTCTTCTAAAAATGCTTCTTCCATTAGTTCGGCAGTCCTGCGGATTCCGTCAAACCCCTGTAATCCTGCTCCCTGAACAAGATTTACAAAATATCGGCTTCCTGTAAACCATGCTGCCTTCTGGCCGATTGCCAGAATCTTATCCGTTGCATGCTCCTCATGTAGCAGACGCATTTTCGCATGGACTGTTGAACGAAGTTCCAACTCCGGTTTCTTCTCTTTCAGCCACGCAAAAGCTTCTTTTTCTTCTGGACTTATACTGTCCAGATACACCGTCTCTACGTTGAACCCATGTGTCAGTAACAGTTTCGCCAATCCAAGCGGACGCGGATGGAATGTATAGTCGATTGAAATCGGTGTGTTTCCGATCACTTGCCTTGTGTGTTCTAATGCCGCCTCACAGAGTGAAATTTTCTTTTCTATCCATGATAACAGTTCCTGATTGTCTTCAGGTTTTAAAGTATTCCACAAAATCTCTTCTTCCTTCTTGATTTCTTCATAATCAAAACTCAGTGGAAGATAAAGAAATGTTCTGTCCAGTCGTTTTGCCAAAAGTTCTATCCCATATTTTCCAGATGGATAACAACAGAGAAATGTTCCTGCATTTCCCAATTCTTTATACTCTTCCCATGTTCTGCAGCTCTGCAATTCCCTAACTGTATAACCTGCTTTTGGTAACAATTCTTTCAGATCACTACTTTGATCTAAAGCAAAGTCACTTCCCAAAATAGAAATCTGTTTTGTATCCATTTTATCAGGTTCTGAATCCAATGACTCATACATTGCTTTTCTGAGTTTCTGATCCGGTGTCGGTCCGTGTTTCTGCATGATTGGATCCATATAGCATCTCAGAAATGTGATTTCCGGGAATTGTTCTTCCAATTCTCTGTAAATTCTTTCCAGATCACATCCGATAAAATGATGAATACAGACTGTAAACAAAAGAATCGCCTTCGGCATTTTCTGTCCCGTCTTTTCCTCGCGTTCTTTTAGTTTTCTTAAAATATCTGCCGTTCCTTCAATCGTCACATCTTCCAGATTTCCGCTTAACAGGTTCTGCTCCTCTACGATCACAAAGGAAAATCTATCTTCTTCACACATCTCTGCTGCAGTAAGCACAACGCCCCGCATACAGTTGTCCGCACAGACATAAATCTGATGTGCTTCCGGAATCATCATTCCGGTATGAACGATATTCCAACAGCCATGTGCCGGTGAATTAAATTCCAGCCCTTGTGGGAACGGAATTGGATAGGATGCGTCTTTTATGCTGACAACCGCATCTTTCTCACTGATCGGCCAGGCTGATTCTCCAACTTTTCTAAGCATTTGACACCTCTTGTTTTTCTCTCACTTTCATCAGGATTGCTTTGGCAAGTATACGATATTCTTCTGCCATTTCACTTTCCGGAAATGCTTCAAGAACTGTCTTTTTCTGTTCTTCTGCCTGCTGAACAAGATCACTTCTTGTCAAAGTTCCTACGATACTTGTATGAAAATCTTCCGCCAGTTCTTCTACTTTCTCCTCCTCACGCGGGACATTTCTTCGATTCAGGATCAGCCCTCCCAGTGTGGCATATCCGCGATTCTTAAAGTTTTCTACCGCCATAGCAATATTCGCACCTGCATGAATCGCCATATTTTCTCCAGATGTAACAATAAAGATCTTATCTGCATACCCATTTCGCATCGGCATAGAAAATCCACCACAGACAACGTCTCCGAGCACATCATAAAGCACTACATCCGGCTGGTATTTCTCATATGCACCTGTCTCTTCGAGTTTTTCCAGTGCAGTTATGATTCCGCGTCCTGCGCACCCAAGTCCCGGTGTCGGGCCGCCTGCTTCTACACAGACAATTCCTTTGTATCCAATTTTCACAATATCTTCCAGTTTCAGGTTCTGTTTCTTTTCCTGATACATCTGAAGTACGGTCGGAACCTCTTCCCCATGTCGGAGCAGAATCGTTGAATCTGCCTTTGGGTCACATCCAATCTGAAGAACCTTTAATCCCTGCTCAGCCAGTGCTGCTGCCACATTGGAGACTGTTGTTGATTTTCCGATTCCACCTTTTCCATATACTGCAATTTTAATCATTCTGTGCCTCCGCTTTTGTAATGATGTTTGAATAGGCAGTCTTCGCTGACACACCTTTGAGTCTTCCGATCTTTCCGGAAAGGCTGCTGATCATATCCTGCGGTGCATCAATTGCAATACTGATGATATTAATTCCTTTTTCCCTATATGGAATCCCCATACGCCCGATAATATAATTTCCGGCTTCATGAAGAAGATCATTCAGTGTAACGATCGCTTCCGGATTTTCCACAATTATGGAGATTACTGCTACTCTTGTATCCATTTCGATTCCTTTCCGCATTTCGGAACTGGTTTAACAGATCCGTGGCAACAACTCTCCACCCGGCTGTGGGAGGAGGGACTGGGTTCCGATTTCTGTCATACGGATAACTTTGCCTAGGTTTTCTTCTGTGATTGTTCCGATGATTGCTGCATTTTGAGAGTATGGACACTGGTGAAGTGTCTCTACGATCTTTTCTGCCTGTTCTGCCGGAGCAATGATCACCATTGTTCCTTCGCAGGCAAGATAAAGTGGTTCAAGTCCAAGCATTCCACAGACTCCCTGCACCTCGGTAGCTACCGGGATTTTTGCTGCATCAATCTGTACTCCAACCTGGCTCTGTCCTGCAATCTCGTATAATACAGTTCCGACACCGCCTCTTGTCGCATCGCGGATTACATGAAGTTCATGTGTCGTGTCCATAACAGCCTCCACCGTCTTCCAAAGTGGGGCGCAATCGCTCTTCACATCTGCCTCGATTCCGAAATCTTCTCTCGCAAGAAGGATCGTGCATCCATGTCTGCCGATATCTCCGGTTACGATAACTGCATCTCCTGGCTTCGCAAGTTCTCCGCCAACCTGTACGCCATCTTCAATTTGTCCCATTCCGGTTGTTGTGATAAAGACTCCGTCTACCTGTCCTTTTCCGGCGACCTTGGTGTCTCCTGATACGATGCGAACACCTGCTTCTTTCGCTGTTTTAGCCATTGCCTCCGCAATCTGCTCCAGTTTCTCCATTGGGAATCCTTCTTCAATCACAAATGCACAAGTCAAATATAATGGTTTTGCCCCCATACAGGCCAGGTCATTTACTGTTCCGCAGATAGACAGTTTTCCAATATTTCCTCCCGGGAAAAATGCCGGAGATACGATAAATCCATCTGTTGACACTGCCATTTTCCCAACCGGCGGATTTAATACGGCTGCATCATCTGCTGTCAGATCCGGATTTGCAAAATGTGCTGCAAATACTTTGTCGATCAGTTCTGAAGTCTGTTTTCCGCCTGCTCCGTGTGCCATTGTAACTGTCTGGCTTTCTATTTTTTCGCTCATATTATTTCCTCTTTTTCCGTCACTGTTCACAGTAACCATTTCTATTTTCTTCTATACTCCGTACATGAAATAAGCGGAACACGCACCTTCATTTGAAACCATGCATGCTCCTACCGGATGCTGCGGTGTACAGACTTTTCCAAATACTTTGCAATCTGATGGCTTACATTTTCCCTGTAAAACATCTCCGCAACGACAAGCCGGATTTGCTCTTCCTTCCATTTCCGGAATCTGATATTTCACTCTTGCATCAAACATTTCCCACTCTTTACGAAGCTTCATTCCGGAATCTGGAATCACTCCAAGACCACGCCATTCACTGTCGCAGAATTCCATCAGTTCATCTACAAGACGCTGTGCCTCTTTGCTTCCTTCTGCTGTTACTACTCTTGGATAGCAGTTTACAAAAAATGGTTTTCCTTCCTGGTAGCGTTTCAATGAAACAGCCAATGCTGTCAGCAGTTCTTTCGCAGTAAATCCTGCTACAACTCCACTGACTCCCTTCTTTGTCAGAGATTCACACAATGCCGTTCCGGTAATTGCATTTACATGTCCCGGATAAAGAAACACATCTGCACTTCCTTTTAATGCTTCATAAGCTCCCGGCATCGTCTTATTTGCCGTCAGGATAGAATAATTCTCTAGTTGTTCTTCTTTCGCTTTCTTTACTGATAAGCAAGAAGAAGGTGTTGTTGTCTCAAAACCAACGGACAGGAACACGACTTGTTCCTCCGGATGTAACCTCGCATATTTTTCTGCATCTGCCGGTGAATAAACAATCTGGATCTTTGCGCCCTTTTCTCTCGCTCCCGCAAGACTCATCTTTGTTCCCGGTACACGGACAAGATCGCCAAAAGTACAGACTGTCACACCTGCTTGAAGTGCAAGCCACACTGCCTCATCAATAAACCCAACCGGTGTCACACAGACCGGACATCCCGGTCCTGAGATCAGTTCCACCTGCTTTGGAAGTAATTTGCGGATTCCAAGGCGAAAGATCTCATGTGTATGTGTTCCGCACACTTCCATAATGCGAACCGGTGGTCCATCATACTGCTCGATGATTTCCCTCGCTGTTTTTCTTTGTTTCTCATTTCTTTCAGATGTTTGATTTTTTGTTATATCCTGCATCATCATTTATTCTTTTCACCCCATTGTTCACTGCTCTATAGCAGTTCTTCCATAAGCTGATCGGTCTCTTCGTCATCTTCTTCTGTGATCTTTGCAATTGCGACTCCGGCGTGCACCATCACGTAATCGCCCGGCTCCAGATCTTCTAATAACTCTGAAGATACTTCCCTTTTCGCACCACCTGCATCTACCACTGCAGTTCCGTCACTGATGCGAACCACTTTAGCTGATAATCCTACACACATTTTTCTTATTCCTTTCTTTTTTAACTCTATAAGATCGGAGCTTCCTCTACACACTCATGATTCATTCCATAAAATGCCTGACCAAGCGCAATTCCTCCGTCATTCGGCGGAATCATCTGATGTGTCAGCACATGAAAACCATTTGCAATTAATCCGTCTTCCGTCAGACGAAGCAGTAATCCATTCTGAAATACACCGCCACTAAGCGCTGCTGTCTGACATCCGGTTTTCTCTTTAGCATGGATACATGCTGTGACAATCTGCTCTGCAAGTCCTTTATGAAATTCATAAGCTGCCTTTTCTATTAAGTCCTGATCAAATGTATCTTCTGCCACTGCATTTTCGCCAATATTGCTAACCACTTCGACTGCTGCCCTCACCAGTCGACTTGTCAGAAGAAGTTCTCTTCCGTCGTCTGCTGATTCAGTTAAACACTTCTGCCCGTCTAAGACATTTATTTTCTTCTCACCAGATCTTTTTTCATAAGCTTCTGCTGCGAACTCCAATGCCATGGAGGCTTCTCCTTCAAAAGAAGATTTCTTTCGAATTCCAAGTATCGCACTGATTCCATCAAATAATCTTCCTACACTGGTTGACTCTACCGCATTGATCTTTCTCTCAAGCATCGCAAGCTGAACTTTCGCTTCTTTTTCCTCGCAAAGACCAAGTTTCTGAATGATCTGCATCGCCTCATCTTTTGATTCAGATATTTGCCAGATTAAAGAAACTGCGATACGCCATCCTTCCTTTGCTGATAGGTCGCCTCCAGCCTGTAAAAATGGTTCAATACTTCCAATTCTCCGGAATCCGTCAAGATCTGCCAGAAGTATTTCTCCACCCCATATGGTTCCGTCCGTTCCATAGCCGGTTCCGTCAAAAGATACTCCGATCACCTGTTCCATCCAGTCATTCTCTGCCATACAGGATAAGATGTGTGCATAATGATGCTGCACTTTCAAAACAGGAAGTCCCAGTTCTTCCGCAACCACCGTCGAATTATATTTGGGATGCATATCGCAGACGACAACGCTTGGTTCCACTTCCAACAATGTTTCCATCCGCTGTATTGTCTCTTTCAATGCATTTACCGTTCTTAAATCTTCTAAGTCCCCCACATAAGCCGAAGGATAAAATCTACTATCCACACCGATACAGAATGTATTTTTCAATTCTCCGCCGACAGCTAATACCTGTCCTTTCCATTTTCCTGACGTCTGGATCGGAAGTGGCGCATATCCCCTTGATCTGCGAATCATATATGGTCTGTTTTTATAGAAATCCATCACGGAATCATCTGCTCTCACACGAATTTTTCGATTGTGAGACAAGATGCAGTCACAAAATTCCGAAAGCTCTTCGAGTGCTTCCTCATCCGATCTGCAGATTGGCGCACCGGATACATTTCCACTGGTCATTACGAGAAAGTCCGGCATCTTGATTTCATCCGGATATTGAAATAGAAGTAACTGCACCGGCGCATATGGAAGCATCACTCCTACTTTTGGATTGCCCGGTGCGACAGATGAACACAGCTGCTTCGTTTCTATCTCTTTCCTCATCAAAAGAAGAATCGGCTTCTGATGTCCAGTGAGAATTTCTTCCTGCTCCTTACTCAGCTCACAGACACTTTGCACTACATCAGGATTTCTTGCCATCACTGCAAACGGTTTCGCCGGGCGGCGTTTTCTCTTTCTTAACAGTTCCACTGCTGCCTCATTTGATGCATCACAGCAAAGATGAAATCCTCCGATTCCTTTCACTGCTACGATTCCGCCTTCGGAAATCACTCTTCTTGCTTCCGTAATTGCATCAGAACCTTTCATGTCTATCGTTCTATCAGAAGTTTTGATCAAATAAACTTCCGGTCCGCACGCATTACAGCAAACCGGCTGCGCATCGTATCTTCTGCTTTCCGGATTGTAATATTCTGCCTCACATTCCGGACACATCGGAAATTCTTTCATACTCGTACGCTCTCTGTCATATGGAAGAGCATCCAGAATCGTAAGCCGCGGACCACAACACGTACAATTAATAAACGGATGTAAGTATCTGCGATCCTTGGGATCATACAATTCTTCCTTACATTCCTCACAGATTGCAATATCCGGAGAAATAAAGATCTCTCCTTTTGTCTTCTCGCTTTCTATGATAGAAAAGTCCGGATATTTTTCCTTTGTATCCAGTATTTCTTCTGAAACCTTAAGAATCGCTGCACGTTTTGGCGGACAGGTACGAACTTTCTCAATAAACAGATTCACTGCCGTCTCGCTTCCCTGTGCGAAGATTTCAACATAAGGTCCACGATTACTGACACTTCCTCTGATCTTACAGGAATCTGCATGTCGACTGACGGTCGGACGGAATCCTACGCCCTGTACAATTCCATAGACACGGATTTTCTTCGTTATCTCCTTCTCCATAGACTTTTTCCTCCCGTTATGACTCCTGCAGTTTTCCTGAGACTGCAAAATGCCGTATATTAACAAATGTTCCTTTGAATCCCGGTACTAGGCCTCTCATATTTTCATCTGCAAAGACAATGTCATAGTTCCCATTTTGAACAAGCTTACAATAATCCATCTCTTCTTTCAGTGAAAGATCTCCTTCTTCTGAAAGCTCGGATTTCATCATAAACCAGCTTGCCACCGTAACTTCTGTATTCTGTTCATCACTTCTTGTACGAATTTCCTGTCTGATGGCATTTGCGATCACCTGCTGATGAATGATCAGTATCTTTTTCCTTTCATAACCAAGTTCAGGTATCAATTCATCTACAAATGGATATCCCACTTCATACGGTGTGCCAAATTCTTTTTCCAGATATTTTGCTGTCTCGAGTGCCGCCGGTGCTACAACCAGATTCTTATCTGCTGAGCCTGCTGTCTTTACTTTATCAATACTTGCTCTCATTCCATAGCAAATATAATGCGTATTCTCATTTTCTGATTTCCTGAACTTCTCTTCTATCTTCAGGTCACTGACATCATGTGGCGTCAGACCGAGAACTCCGATTTTCATCTTTTTAGAAGAATCGTCTTCTTCTGAAGCTTCCTTCTGTGATGCTACATCTTTTCCTGCAAATGTCTTGAATAAAGTCAGCCATGCCTTCTCTTCTCCCACATCATACAGTTCCATTCCGTTCGTATCTACAGTCAAAATCGGAAGATTTGTCTTCTTCTCGCACATTCTCTGTAATGCTCTATAATCCGTTGCGATCACAGCCGGAACCGGAGTACCGATCACCGCTGCAAAATTTGCATCAATCTTCTCTGCTGCATCCGTAAGTTTCGCAACAAGCCTGTCATCTCTTCCAAGGATTGCATCCATGTCACGCAAGCCCGCACTGAAAATCGCACTACGTTCCCCGAACCAGCGCGGTTCATCGAATCCGCATACATTTCCTGTACAGCCTCCCGCATCACAAATAACAAGAATTCCTCCCAGTTCATAGAAAACGGACGCTGCACCTGACTGATCCGGTGCAAATGGAGTCAGTCCTTTCCAAAGGCCACGTACATAAACGTCTTCTTTTTTGTCCACTTCCTCTTTGAACAGTGCTTCTTGACTCTGCTCTGCAATTGCTTCTTGTGATTTAGAACCGATCACTTCCACCTGTTTCTGCAAAACATTACCTTCTGCCTGTTCTGTCACAGCCAGTTCAAGCGCCTCAAACAGTCTTCTCACGCCTGCATATCCGAAAGGCTGTCTCTCCTCATTCCAATGGATTCCTTTTGTGTTCGGATGATAATAACAGGCATCCTTTCCGATTGTCAGTGTCACGCCACTTTCCGCTGGATCATAATAGAGCATCGTCGGTTCCATATTGGAAAAAATCTTTGTCTGCGGACTTAACTTTTTCAACTGTCTGATATAAATAAAGTTCTCCCCAGTAATCGTTCCGTAGATTTCTGCTACTTTAAATCCATATTTCACCAATGCTAATGATAATTCAAACGGATCCGCATTTGCACATTCCCCAACAGCAAATACCGGGTCCGGACAGACTTTACGAAAACTTTCAATTGCTTCCTGTGCCTGTTTTTTCTGTTCCTCTGCATGAAATTCTATTCCAAGTGCTGCGCCAAATGCCTGATACTGGCTTCCAATTTTATCAATCTGATAAAGTCTGCGCAGTTCGATAAATGGAATCTTTAATCTGTCATGAAAATCCTCTGCTGCAAATCGTGCCTCCGGGTGAAGAACAAGATTAAAATTTGCCTCAGACATTTTCTTATATTCTTCAAAATCTTCACATCTCGAAATCTCATGAATCGTTTTCACACCTGCCTCTTGAAGCAGTGTATATAATTCACAGTCATCTACGAGTGGTGAAAAGTATCCGAGCAGATTTACTACATTTCCTTTTTTATGTCCTGGTTCAAGAAGTGAATACAGAGACTGTCTCACATGAACCATTGGTGGCTTTCGTCCCTCTCGTGTCAATGCATACATATAACATGGACGCACCGGAAGTCCGGCTTTTTCTTCCGCTTTTCTACAGACACGTTCCATATCTGTTCCAAGAAGGGCATCCACACAGGTAATACAGATCATCACAACGGATGGTTTCTTCTCAAGACTTTCACAGATTGATGCAACTGCTTTCGGGATCTTCTTTAGATGACGCCCTGTTACAATATCAGTCTCATCCATGCAAAGGTAAAAGAAACGGTTATTATATTCTTTCATTGAACTGATCATGGACGTATTTCTTCCACAGCACCCCGGTGCCACGATCAGCATGATCGATCCCGGCACTGCAAGTCCTGCTCTTTTCACTCCGAACCCTTCTGCTCCCGGAGAGTTAAAGGCAAGCGTAGCCGGCGAACTATAGATTAAATGTTCCCCTGACTGAAACTGTTTCGGAAGATTATCCTTTCCTCTTTGTTCCAGTTCTTCCGCTGTACAAAAATATGCTTTCTTCATATATTTTCCCTCGACTTATATTTTATCTCACACGTTCTGTTTCATCCTCTAACAGCTTTTCTGCCAGTTCAAAGAATCTCTTACTGATCTCAGAATCTGCGTCGCCTTCGATCACAGTCTTTCCCTGATCTTCCCAGCGTATAATCTCATCACTTCTTGGAATCTCACCAACAATAGGAATCTTTTTTTCTTCTGCAAATGCCTGTACCTTCTCCGTTTCATTTTCCACATTTCTATGATTCAGGATCAATCCAAAAATTCTTGCATAACTGCGATCTTCAAAGTTACGCACTGCGCTGGAAATATTGTTAGCCGCATACAATGCCATCTTTTCTCCGGATGTAACAATCACAACCTTCTCTGCATATCCTTCCCGGATCGGTGCTGCGAATCCGCCACAGACAACATCTCCAAGCACATCATACAGAACAACATCCGGTTTGTATGTCTCAAACAACCGCAAGTCTTCTAATAACTGAAATGTCGCTATGATCCCGCGTCCTGCACATCCTAGTCCCGGTGTTGGTCCACCTGTCTCGATACAGAGCACACCACCGAATCCTTCCTTTGCGATCTGATCTAATTCTTCCGGCTCCTCATCCTCTTCTCTCATATAATTCATTACCGGACGCAATGGCTCGCCGCCTAACAGATTGATCGTTGAATCTGCTTTCGGATCACATCCGATCTGGATTACGCGCTTCCCCATAGCGGCAAATGCTGCTGCCAGATTCGATGTAATCGTGGACTTTCCAATCCCACCTTTTCCATAAATTGCTACCTTTAACATATTGCTGATCCTCCCATTTTATTTCCCTGGTAAAGAGAAAGACCCTTCTTCCCCAACGGAAAAAGAGTCTGTTAAAATCACAAAATATTTTTTTGTCTAAACGCTTCTTTACAACTATTCCCGCTCGGTATCTCTTACTTCCTTGCCGTCAGAGTCTATATTCTATTCAAAATCCATGTCTTTATTGCTATGAGATATCTCTCTGCTGCATTCAGATTGAAACGTATTCTTTCCGTTTGGAACAGTTGCAAATCTCTTGCAAAACCATTAGTTAAATTATAACTTATCACTAATAGAATGGCAATGAATTTCTGGTTATTTCAGCGTTTTTTATTTCACAATATTGTTATTAATTTATCCAACAAATTTACTCCAATATCCCTGCACAAAGATAAATAATACGATCAATGGCAGAATATAGGATACATAGAATCTTGCCCAACTCGGGAACTTGATTCCACTTCCTGCATTCGCTTCTTTCTGGAACTTATCCCAGCCCCAACCATAGCGGCTTGTACAGAACAGAAGGTAGATCAGGCTTCCGATCGGAAGCAGGTTATTACTTACAATAAAGTCCTCAAGGTCCTGAATACTGCTTCCTGCTCCCAGAGGCATGAAGCCGCTCCATATGTTGAATCCAAAAATACATGGAAGGGAAAGTACAGTGATCGCGATCAGATTTCCCACAACCGCCTTTGTTCTTGAACAATTTGTTAAATCCATCACAAATGCGATCAGATTTTCAAACACGGCAATGATCGTAGAGCATGCTGCGAAAAACATGCAAAGGAAGAAAATTGTTCCCCAGATTCTCCCTGCACTCATTGCATTGAAAATGTTCGGAAGTGTGATAAAGATCAGACTCGGACCGCTGTCCGGCTGGACATTAAATGCAAAGCAGGCCGGAAAAATAATAAATCCAGCGATCAATGCAACTAATGTATCCAGAACTGTTACGCAGACTGCTTCTCCTGTCAGAGTTCTTTCTTTTCCGATATAACTTCCAAAGATCGCAATCGCACCAATTCCAAGACTTAATGTAAAGAATGCCTGTCCCATCGCTGCGAAAATAACTTCTTTCAATCCTGCTTCTGCTGCTTTCTTAAAATCAGGAAGAAGATAGAACTCCAGTCCTTTCTCTGCTCCCGGCAATGTCACGGAACGCACTGCAAGAATGATCATCAACACGAAAAGGAGGATCATCATTTTCTTTGTGATCTGCTCCACACCTTTCTGAAGTCCCATACAGACGATTCCAAAGCACAGCACAACAACAAGGATCATACAGATTGTCATTGTAACAGGCTGTCCAAGAAGTGATGTAAATACTCCGGTCACACCATCCGCATCAAGTCCTTTAAACTCTCCGATTGCCATCTTTCCTGTATATAGAAGAAGCCATCCGCCGATTGTTGTGTAGAACATCATTAAAAGATAGTTTCCTCCGATTCCAAACCATTTATACCAGTGCCACTTTGTTCCCAGTGGTTCCAGACGGTCAAAGGATAGTGCAATACTTGCCTGACTTCCACGACCCACTGCGAATTCCATTACCATGATTGGCAATCCCAACAGAACAAGAAACAGCAGATAGATCAGAACAAATGCTGCTCCTCCATACTTTCCTGTAATATACGGAAAACGCCAAACATTTCCCAAGCCAATGGCACATCCCGCTGAGATCAGGATAAATCCCAGACGTGAGCCAAATTTCTCTCGTTTCATTTCTTAGTTGTCCTCTCTTCCTTCTTTAGTGTCATAAAATGCTGTAACTGAACTTACAACCATTCGATAAGCCATCTCTGCTGCATATTCCGGTGTTTCCTTTTCGCCTGTTTCCAACCATGTTTTCACAAAACCGAGACAACCGTTCAGGCAATAAGAATAAAAATATTTCATTTCACCTGTTTTCTCCGGTACAAGAGCTGCAAGTGACTCCCGGCTCTTTTCCTCTAAAAGCTGCTCTAACTTATGTACAAAACCAATATCCCCATGTGGTCCTACAAGCGCACTTGCAATCTGACGATTTTCATCAAGCACATGAAATAAATCCTGAATAAAATAGTAAACGGTATCTTTTCCCGGATCAATTGGATGTTCACGGATTGCGCGCTGCATCTCTTCCATCATTTCATTTTCAACTTCTGCAAGCAGCCCCGGTATATCAGAATAATGCAGATAAAAGGTAGAACGATTGATATCCACCGCATCTACCAATTCTTTTACCGTAATCTCTCTGATACTCTTCTCCCTCATCAATTGAGCGAGGCCTGTTTTAAGCTGACTTTTTGTCTTTCTGACTCTGCGATCTGTCTTCTTCTGCATCTTCTCTTCCCCCCTTTATAACTTACAGTACTACTGACCAATAACTCTCTACTCTGTTTCTATGACTTAAATGAATGATTTTGTTACTGTTCACTCCCATGTCAATCACTTCGCTGATTGACACGGAGGATGCATGTTTTGGCTTGAATGCATCTCGCCCCATCGCCAAAGGCGATTTAAAATGGCGAGATGCGTTGCTGGTCGCACATCGTGTGAACAGTAACATGATTTTCTCCACCTGCTAGACATTTTTCAATCTTTCGTCTATTATTAGACATATCCAGTGTTGATTAATGGTTGTAAATTAGTTTCTACATTAATATAATACTTTTTGACATGAAAATCAACATTGTATCTATTACTAGAAATATTTTTAAGAAAAGGAGTTTTATCCATGAGAAACGCATTTCGGATTATGAAACGCCTGCTCCGTAATCCGGCAGCAATACTTGTTTTGATCGGAGTATCTATTCTCCCCTCACTCTACGCATGGTTTAATATTGCAGCAAATATCGATCCTTATGCCAATACTTCCGGCATCAAGGTAGCAGTAGCAAATCTGGACACCGATGCCACACATGATGATCTGACGATCAATGCCGGCAGCCAGATTATTGACCAACTAAAAGAAAACGACCAATTAGGATGGACATTTGTTTCCAAAGATGCTGCTATTGAAGGAGTTAAATCCGGTGAATATTATGCAGCAATCATTATTCCGCAAGATTTTAGCGAATCCCTGCTAAGTGTCCTGTCCGGAAAGATTGAAACTCCGGAACTTGAATACTATATCAATGAAAAACTCAATGCAATTGCGCCAAAGATCACCAGTTCAGGTGCAAGCACGATCCAGACACAAATAAACAATACTTTTTCCTCTGTTGCATCTGAAACAATTGCAGAACTTTTGAAAGAATCTGTATTCAATATTTCTGACTTTGTTGATTCCACAACTGAGGATATCAACAGCCTGCTTGCCAAAGCTGAGAACAATATTCAGGAATATGCTCAGCTTCTGGATCAGTTTCAAGCTGGTTCAGCTGATACAAATGCGCTGATACAGAATGCGAAAAATGCAGCCGATTCACTCGGAACTGCTGCCTCTTCCGGTGCAAATGCACTGTCTGATGCAGACAAGATCATGCAGACAACAAGATCCTCCGCAGGAGAATTTTCTTCTTCACTCTCTCAGGCACTTTCCGACGGAGAACTGCTGCTTGGGAAAGCTAACAGCTCCGCATCTTCCGGAATAACTGATCTTGCGACTGCTGCCGGCAGGATAAATACTTCTGTCAGTACCGCTCTTGGTTATGCCAATCAGGTCAACGAATTAAATGCAGACATTCTTGCAGACATGCAAGATCTCGCAGGCCAGCTTCCTGGAACAATTGGTGATCAGATCACTGCAAAGATTTCCACACTTCAGGCACAGAACCAGCGGAATAATGAATTGATCAGCAGCCTGCAGACAGGAAATGACGGAATACAGGATGCATTGGATACAACTACAGCAACCCAGGAACAGCTTGCTGCTCTTACAAAAGAAAATATAGATAATCTACATACATTCCGCTCTTCTCTGGATCAGAATATCCTGCCACTGCTCAACCAGACGTTGGATACCTTTTCCTCTCTGACCGGTCAGGTAACCGGAATGCTTAACGGTGTTCCTGCCACTTCTGATCAGATGAACAGCATGCTTGATCAGCTGACTACAGGATTATCAAATACAACTGAATTACTGAACAGAACAAAAGATGCATTAGGCGCTGTTGAGAATAAATTAAACACACTTCAGACAGATCTCAATGCCATCACAAGTTCGGCTACTTATCAGAAACTGCTCTCTTTAGAAGGCATTGATGCAGATTCAATTGCTTCCTTCATGTCTTCTCCTGTAGAGATCAATACAGAGACATACTATGCTGTCGATAATTACGGTTCTTCGATGACACCTTTCTACTCCAACCTTGCAATCTGGGTCGGTGGTATCGTACTGATCGCAATCTTCAAGATGGAAGTAGATAAAGACAGCTCCATGCATGGCTATGGACCGACAACATTATATTTTGGCCGCTGGCTCTTATATATGGTTGTTGGTCTTATTCAGGGATTCATTGTCTGCCTTGGTGATACACTCCTTCCGGGAGTTCAATGTAATCATCCATCACAATTTATCCTGACAGGAATGGTTTGTTCCTTTGTTTATGTAAATATTATTTATGCGCTGTCACTTACATTTAAGCATATTGGTAAAGCGCTCTGTGTTATTCTCGTAATCCTGCAGATTCCTGGTTCTTCCGGAACCTACCCGATTGAGATGACACCGGCATTTTTCCAGAAACTGCATCCACTTCTTCCATTTACCTATGGTGTGAATGCTATGCGTGAAGCAATTGCCGGTTTCTACGGTTCCAACTTCCGCAACGATCTTCTGATCCTGCTTCTGTGCTATGTACCGATCTCTCTGCTTATCGGACTTGGACTACGCCCTGCTCTTTCCGGACTGAACCATCTGTTCGACAAGAAACTGGCAGAAACAGAATTTATGATGTGCGAACCACACGAAGCAGAACTTAGCAGAAGTACACAGCTTTCCATGCTCTTACAGGCATCTCTTTCCATCGAAGACCTTCGCCTCGTAACAGCTGAACGGGCACAGAAATTTGAAAACAATTACCGGAAGATGGTTCGTATCGGCTTCCTTGCCATTGCGATCATCCCTCTGATCTTCCTGATTCTGATGTTCAGTCTCGAATCAAAGATCGTGTTCCTGACTTTGTGGATTATCTCTATTATCGCAATCTCTGTATGGCTGATTGTTATAGAATATATCCATACAAAACTGGAGGAACAAAAAGAAATGGCCGGTATGTCCTATGAAGAGATGCTTGAAAACTTCCGTGGAAAGGAGGCGGAATAATTTGAAAAATATTTTCTTAATCTTTAAAAATGATGTGATGAAGATTCACAAAAATGTTATCGCTATGATCGTTATCATGGGAATCACTGTAATTCCGACTCTCTATGCATGGTTTAACATCTCAGCGAGCTGGGATCCATACGGTAACACAGGCGAACTGAAACTTGCCGTCGCAAGTGATGATGAAGGATACACCGGAGAACTTATCGCTGTAAAAATCAACATGGGGGATCAGATTCTTTCTTCTCTACATAAAAATAAACAATTTAACTGGGTTTTCACTGATTCTAAAACTGCACAGAAGGGTGTGAAATCCGGGAAATATTATGCAGCGATCGTCATTCCGAAAGATTTCAGTCAGAAAATGATGAGTGTTTTCTCATCAAATACAGAACACCCGGATCTGACTTATTATCAAAATGAAAAAGAAAATGCAATTGCTCCAATCATTACAGGAAAAGGAGCAACTGCTGTCCAAAAGCAAATTAACGAAACGTTTATTGAAACAGTCGCACAGACTGCACTGGATGCTTTTCAGATTGTAAGTTCTGCTGCACAGGAAGCCGGGGATGACTCTATGGTTGATCATTTGATTGATAACTTAAATCAGATGGGAACCGATCTTGGTTCTGTTGCCGGAACCGTTCAGTCTTTATCCGATATGACTGATTCAGCCATCACAATGTTAAACACAACAACGGAATTCCTTCAGGAAAGCGGTTCTGGTACAAAGTCCAGCGTCAGCTCCCTGGAAAATTCAGATTTAAGTTCCCTGACATCTTTAGTATCCGGTACATCAAAGACAATTTCTGATGCTCTGACACAAAACGCCAGCTTTTACACCGCTGTTTCTGATGCTGTTGACAAAGCATTAGACTCCTATAATAGCGATGCCCAGGCTGCGTCAAATGCCCTGACTTCTGTCAGCAGTCGTGTACAAACTGTAATTGATGAATATACGAAGCTGTCTGATGCTCTGACAGCGATTGCAAATGAACACCCCGAGCTCACGATTTTAAATGATGCTGTTGCCAGCATTAACCAGAAGATACAGCTGGCAATTGATCGTCAGACAGCAATCCGCGATAAAATAAATGCTGCTGCCGAAGCACTTCCTACAGCTACTGCAAATGCTGCTGAATTAAAAAGCGAACTTGACACCCTGATCACTCAGGCAACATCATCTGTCACAGAAGTTAAGACAACATATGAGAATAATGTAAAAGGAAATCTGGACAGCCTTTCTGCCAATCTGGATTCCACAACAGGCTCCATTTCTTCCATGCTTGGAGATCTTGATAAGAGCATTCAGAACATTGCTGGTGTCACAGGTTCTACTTCCGACGGACTGACAGGACTTCAGAAGACTCTTTCGAATTCCGCTGAACTGTTGAATGAGGCCTCCGGAAAATTAACTTCACTGGCTGCAACGCTTTCCTCCGAGGATTCGAAGGATCTTTCCGCTGTGACAAACCTGTTATCAGAAGATCCGGAGACAATCGCCTCTTTCCTCTCCTCTCCGGTCAAACTGGATGAGAAAAAGATTTATCCAATTGAAAATTACGGGTCTGCAATGACTCCATTCTACTCCACTCTTGCGATCTGGGTAGGTGCTGTTGTTATGGCTGCCATGCTAAAAGTCACTGTAGCTGATTCTACAAAGAAGAAACTATTCCATCCGAAAGAATATCAGCTCTATATCGGACGTATCCTACTTCTGATCATTATCGGTTTCATGCAAAGTGCACTCATCTGTCTTGGAGATCTTTTCTTCCTTGGTATTCAGTGTAAGCATCCGGTAATGTTTATACTAACCGGTATGTTCACAAGCTTTGTCTATGTGAATCTGATCTATGCACTGACTGTCTCCTTTGGAGATATCGGTAAAGCAATTGCCGTTGTCCTGATGGTAATGCAGGTTGCAGGAAGTGGTGGAACATTCCCGATCCAGTGTGCACCGAAGTTTTTCCAGGTTGTTTATCCACTTCTGCCGTTCACACACAGCATGAATGCGATGCGTGAATGTATTGCAGGATTCTACGGAACAACTTATGCTACAGAGCTCAGCAAACTGGCAATCTTCCTTGCACCGTCACTGCTGCTTGGTCTTCTGCTCAGAAAACCAATCATAAAGATGAACGATGCATTTATGGAGAAGCTTGAAAGTACACATCTGATCTAATGTAATGGTCTAAAATATATAACTACAAAAAGCCCCCTAAAACATTACCGTGAACGGTTCTGTTTTAGGGGTTCTCTTATTATTTCATATTATTTTCTACCGTCTGCTGTACTTCCTTCGATACTTCATCTGTAAAAATCGGAATAAAAATTTCTTCTTCGATACCTACTCCATAAACTTCATTACCATTGAGTTTTCCATCCATATAATGATCCAAAATCCAGGAATATATTTTTCCGAAATCAAACTTAATCGATGCTGCAACCGTTCCCGGAGCAAGATCATTTTGATTCTCCGAAAATCCAATCACCTTTACTCCATTTTCCTTTGCAGCCTCAATGCAGCCATTTCCAACTTTATTTGCGTAAATAAATAAAACATCTGCACCTTTTCCGATCATTTGGTTTGCAATCTCTTTTCCAAGTTCCTCATCTTCCCAACTATTCGCATAGGCCCTGAGTACTGTTGCATTCGGAAGCTTTCTATCCGCAGCCAGCTGACGAACATCCTTTTCATACTGATCCAGCAAGGTCTCCATTGCCTCATTCGGATAACCGGCAATGATGCCAAGTATTCCTGTCTTCGTCAGATTTCCACCAATGATTCCCGCCAGATGGCTTGCCTCCTCTTCTTTTGGATAAACAGAAAATGTATTTTTACCTGATGCCGATCGGCCATTTAAAATACAAAAATCAACTTTCGGATAATCTCCTGACACAGAAGAAACAACCTCCTCGAACTGTGATCCTGCAAGTATGATCAGATTATAATTATCTTCTGCATATCTACGAATCACTGCCTCAAAGTCTTTCTCTTCGACATTACTCTGATACTCCAGATCAATTTTCTTATCTTTGTTCTGATTTGCAAGAATCCCTTCGTAATTTCCCGTATTCCAACTTTGATCATTTGTATCTCCCGGAAGAATTACAACAACTTTCGGCTGATTGGCCGGAATAATTTTTCGGTAAGTAGTTCCTTCGATTACTGCAACAATGATAAGTAATACTGCAACAATGATGCCTGTCTCAGCTTTTATTTTCTTTTTTTTCCTGGTATCTTCCATGCCTTGTTATCCTTTATTTTTGAGTTCTGTATATTTCAGATCCTCTGACTTTCGATTATAAATCTCCTAAAAAAGGTTTTCTATAGAGATACTTTCCATCTCCTCGATTACCTTTAAATTCATTATTTTCAGCGATGATATTTCCTCTCTGCATTACGAGATCAATCTTTCCGTGCAGATCTGTTCCTTCATAAGAAGTATAATCAACAGCTCCGTGCATCATCTTGTGAGTCAATGTCTGTTTTGCATCAGCATCAATAATCACAAGGTCTCCATCTGCTCCCGGTTCAATAATTCCCTTCTTAGGATACATTCCGTACACCTTTGCCGGATTTGTACAGGCAACTTCTACCAGCTTGTTGATGCTGATTTTGTTTTTCATTACACCTTCTGAGAAAAGAAGAATCATTCTTTCTTCAACTCCCGGAGCTCCATTCGGACATTTTCTGAAATCATCCTTGCCGTCCTGTTTCTCTTTTGCATAATTGAATGGACAATGATCTGTCGCAACGATCTGAATCTCTCCTGCCTCTAATCCTTTCCACAGCGCATCAAGATCCTGCTGTGTACGAAGCGGTGGAGACATAATATATTTCAATCCATCCGGATCTTTATATCTGTCTTCTGTAAGTGTCAGATACTGTGTACATGTCTCAACAAAAATGTTTTTTTGTCCGTTTCTTCTTGCTTCTTCAACTGCTTCAAGACTTTCCTTACAAGAAAGATGTACAATATACACCGGTGCATCACCTGCAAGCTTCGCAAGATAAAGGACTCTTCTTACAGCCTCTGCTTCTGCAAGATTCGGTCTGCTCTTTGCATGATAGATCGGCGCTGTCTTTCCGGCATCACCATATTCTTTCTTCAGATACTCTACCACATAATGATTCTCGCAATGGAATGCTGTGATTCCATGCAGTTCTTTCATCTTCTTAAGAACTTCTAAAATACCATCATCATCAATCTTATAGCCATAAGTCATATAAACCTTTGTGCTCTGGACTCCGTCATCCATCATTGTCTCAAGTTCATTTAAAATAGACTCGTCTACATGCTGAACTACTCCATGGAATCCATAATCGATAACAGCTTTATCATCCGCCAGTCCATGATATACATCCAGTTGATGATGTAGTGGGCATCCTGCCGGTCCGAATCCCATATGGTCTACGATTGTTGTAGTTCCGCCGCATGCGGCTGCAACAGTACCTGTATAAAAATCATCTACTGCTCTCGCGATTCCGACATCAATATCCATATGCGTATGAACATCAATACCTCCCGGGAGAACATATTTTCCTTTCGCATCGATCACCTTATCTGCATCCCCAAATTTTGCTTCCAGGTTTTTTCCGATACATTCGATCACACCATCCTCAATCAGGACATCTGCTTCATAAGTGTCCTCCGGTGATACGATCATTCCATTTTTTACAAGTGTTTTCATGATACTTCCACTCCTCTCTTAGTTTCAGTTATACTTCTACCGCAGTCTATGCTTTCCATAGTTGTGGTGATTTTTGTGCCTGATGAGTGCTGTTTCTAACCTCTTTTTGCTGCTTTAATATAGATAAAGTATGCAAGACCTGCACCGATACTTCCTACTACATATGCATTGTCAAAGATAAATTTCAGTGGTGCAATATATTTTCCGGCAAAGATAATGATCATTGCTGCCACAAAAATAATGATGATCGGTACATTAAAGCCTTTTGAATAATAATATTTTCCGCCGTCTTCCTTGTACATATCAACCATATCAACCTCTGTCTTATGCTCAAACAGATAGGATACCAGATATAATCCTGAGATAGGTCCCAGCAACGCTCCAAGCATTCCACATACATTATAAATCAAATCGTACGCACTTGCCAGTGCATTCCACGGTTGAGCAAATAAAGCAAGTACTGCTGCAATCAAAGCAGCCTTTTTGTAGCTTACTTTCTTTGCAAATAAAGTTGCGATAACATTTGTCGGTGGAACCAGATTTGCTGCAACATTTGTTGTCAGTACTGCCATAATAATGAACAATGAGAAAATAATTACAATAATCGGATTGTCAAATTTACTTACAAGAACTGCCGGCTCCCAGATTGCTTCTTTAAATACAATTGCTGCTCCTGCTGTTCCGCAAATTCCTACAAAGGAAATGAATGCTGTCATTACAGGTGCCCCGACAAGCTGTCCTACTGCCTGTGCCTTCTGTGTTTTACAGTTCTTTGTGAAATCTGCCATAGACAGTGCAATACCACCGTCAAATGCAATCATTGAAGACAATGCCGGGAAAAACAGTGTCCAGAAATTCTTGGACGGATCTCCCTGAAGAGATGGGTCAGAAAGAAGTTTCGACACACTCCAATCTGCACTTCTAATTCCCCAGATGATTACGATAAAGCTCAACACAATCAATACCGGTGCTGCAAACTTTTCCAGTTTCTGTAATGCACTGGATCCTGATCCTGCAATATATACATTCATTGCCCAGAATAATAAGAACGAAATAAATAAACCTTTAAATCCAAGTCCATGCCATGCCGGAATGATTGCTCCGATAATTGCATTAAGTGCCTGACCGCCAATCCATGCCTGAACACCGAACCAGAAACAACCAAGTACTCCACGAACAATTGACGGGACTACAGTTCCTTTTGACCCAAACACCATTTTACTGAGCATCGGATAACCAAGTCCATACTTTGTACCGAAATGTCCAAGAACAACTGCAAAAATCATGACAAGTGTATGTCCTAATACAATCGTTAACAATGCCTGTGCCCATGACATACCAGATACAATCAGTCCACTTGCTACCTGGTATACTGCGATAGATACAATCATACCAATCCACAGATTTCCCATGTCCCATGCTGACCAGTTACGCTCTTTTGAACTCAATGGTTTTGTCGCATCCGCATAATTGTTTTTGTATTTATGGATTTCCTTTTCACCTTCCGGTGTCAATTCTACCATATCGCCTATCTGTCTTTGAAAAGCCCCCATAGTGTACCTCCATTGTTTTTCTTTTTTGTTTCGATATATCATTTGCGCATTGATATCTTATACTTCAATTTTAGTACATTTTGTTGCTTTTTCAATGTGATAACCTTCTACTTTTGTTTAATATTTACGGTTTTTCTCTTTTATTGTTTGTTTCTGTATTCTGTCGGCGTAAGATTATATTTTTTCTTAAACATACTGCTGAAATAACGAACATCGTTAATTCCCACTTTTTCTGAAACTTCTCCTATTCTAAGCTGCGGATTCTTAAGAAATTGACAAGCTTTCTCCAGCCGGTAATCTATAATATATTCAGATACATTCTGACCTGTATGTTTTTTAAACAACTCACTCAAATAGTTGGGCGTGATACAAAGTTGTTCTGAAATCTTTGTCAAGGTCAGCTTTTGTGAATAATTCATAGAAATGTAGTCCATCGCTTTCTGAACAAAAAGATTTGTCACTTTCATTTCTTGTTTTTCTTCACTCCGAGGTTTCTGAATATTTTTCTCAATTTCTTCCAGAATTCCAATCAATTCTCTGGCATTTGTAGGCTTTGTCAGATATCTGGTCACACCAAGCTCTATTGCTCTCTGTGCAAAAGAAAAATCACTATAACCACTTAATATAATAATTTTTGTATTCTCATCCTTTTCACGGATTCGATTGATCAGATCCAGGCCATTAATCTCCGGCATCTTAATATCAGTAATAATCACATCCACATAAGAAACAGACAATTGTTCCAGCGCTTCCATGGCATTTTCAAATACACCTATAATCTCAAATCCAGGTCTGGATGACAATAATTTTGATAGACCATTCCTGATCTTCGGTTCATCATCTACAATTACGATTTTCATCTCCTGTAACCTCCTTTGCCTGATCCACTTCTTCTACCGGGAGAAGAATAGTAACGGTTGTCCCTTTCTGCCATTCACTGTCAATTTTTAATCCATATGCCTCTCCAAAATGCAGCTGGATTCTACGATGTACATTTCGCATTCCAATATGCTTTCCACTGATTTCATCTGACATAATACTCTCCCTAAACCTCATCAAACGATCTGGCTGCATACCGATTCCATCATCTGTTACACGTATCTCAAGAGTTCCTTCTCTGACGATCGCTTGAATCTGGATTCTGCCCATCCCCTTCTTCTTCTCAATTCCATGCAGAATCGCATTCTCCACAATCGGCTGAAGAATCAGCTTCGGAACAAAACACAGCTTTGCTTCTTCATCTATTTCTATCTGAACTGTCAGACGATCTTCTAATCGGTTCTTCTGAATACAAAGATAACTTTCAATATATTTTAATTCTTCTTCAAAAAGTACAAGCATCTCTTCTCCATGAAGTGAATATTTTAAAATATCTCCTAAAGATACTACAACATCACTTATCTCCCATTCTCCCTTTTCAATTAACATCCAATTGATAGAATCTAATGTATTGTAAAGGAAATGTGGATTGATCTGAGCCTGAAGTGCTGTAAGCTCTGCATTCTTCTGTGCCAGTTTTTGTTGGTATACTTCCATAATCAATTGGCGTAATCTACTGACCATATAATTAAAAGACTGAATCAGTATTCCTATTTCATCTTGTGTTTTTGATTCTACCTGTATTTCAAAATCTCCTGCTTCGACCTGTTTCATAGCATTTTTCAATCTCCCGATTGGCCTTGTAAATGTATAGGACAAAATAAAAATTCCAACTCCTGCCGCCAGCATTGCCAGCAAAACAAGACCCATAATTGCTTCTCGAAGTCTCTTTGCCTGTGGAAAGAAATCATCTGTCGAAACCACTGAATAAGTCTCCCATCCGGTCAGTCCATTATACTGCCTACAGGCAAAATAATCCTTATTATCCCAGTTGAATTCATATCTTCTAACTCTTTTTTCCATCCCTTTTGTTACGACATCTCCCCAATCATAAATATTTGTCTTATTCGAGCACAGAACATTTCCGGCGCAATCCACCAGATAAGTGTACTGATTTTGAAAGGTACTATAATTATTTAACATCAAAAGTCCAAACGTCTCCGGATTCAATTCTATCGCAAGAATTACCTTATTGATAGAACTTATAAATGTTACTACTTCTTCTGCATTTTTCTGACAAAGCGAACTTCCTTTTTCCGTCCAGGTACCATCTCCAACAAGGTTACTTGCTGCATTCTCATATACTTCCATCCGCCTTTTATCATTCACTGCCTGACAGCCTGAATAGCTGTAATACACGGTTCCATCTTCATTCATCAGTATCAAATCTGAGCAGCTTGATATAAGATTTAAAAGCCCTTCCATCCAATCATTTAATTCTTCTGTTTCTTCCTGCGTATGTATCTCTTTTTTCAAATATGCCCTCACGATTTGACTGGATTTTACATTTTCAGCCAGACGATTGATCTGCTGAACCTGACTATTAATAGAGATATCAATTCTGTTAATTGTATCAGCCATCTCTTGTTCTTTGTTTTCCAATACAAGATTTTTTGCATTTTGATAAGAAAAATATCCAATCATTGATCCCATCAAAAGCACCAGTATCAAAAAAGAGAGCATTAACTTCTTTCGCAAAGTCATTTTATCTTTCTCCCTCCATACTTTTCTCCATGTCATTCCACTTGTGTTATCATCTTTGCAACATATTCCATTTTTTCACAATCAACAAATGAATAATTCATAACATAAATATTTTCATACTTTTTCTTCTTCTCACTTGAATGATAATAGGATGACAATGCAGCCAGCTTAATTCCTTTGCTCTTCATTTTATCCAAAAATTCTTCTTCACTCAGGTTTGTATCTACTTTCATTAAAAAATGTACTCCTGCATCTTCTTCCAGAATCTTGATTTTAGTTTTCAATACTCCCTGTAAAAATGCTTCCAGGATCCGGTCTCTCTTCTGCTGATAATAATTACGCAGCCGGTTAATATGTTTCTCAAATGCCCCTGAATTCATAAACTGCGCTAACGTATATTGTTCAAAATTTGATACCGTACAGGAATAAAAAGAAAGTTCTCTGTAAAATCGTTCTGCCAATTCATCCGGTAGCACCATATAACTGATTCGCACTGTTGAACACAAAGTCTTGGAAAATGTATTCATATAAATCACTTTTCCCGATACATCAATGCTCTGAAGCGATGGAATTGGCTTACCGTTCAATCTAAGTTCACTGTCATATTCATCTTCTATAATATATCTATCTTTCGTTTTTGTCACCCAGCCAAGTAACTCATAACGTTTACTGATTGGCATTACGATTCCCGTTGGATAATGATGTGACGGAGAACAATGTATCACATTGATTTCTTTTTCTTCCAGTTCTTCTACCTTCGGTCCGTCCTCTTCTATTTCTATATACTCATAACAAGCTCCCATACTGCGATAAATTTTTGCGATTTTATGATATCCCGGATTTTCAACTGAATATTTCAATTTCTTTCCCAAAAGCTGAATCAAAAGACTGGACAAATATTCTGTTCCAGCACCAATAATGATCTGTTCCGGCCGAACCGTCATATTTCGGAATGCTTTCAGATAATCCGCAATGCTTTGTCTTAATTCCATTACTCCACCACACGGTGGATTAAGCATCAATTCTGTCTGATAGTCATTCATTACTGCCCGCATCGTCTTTGTCCATATGGAAAATGGAAATGCACTCTGTTCCGTCTGATTACTCGTAAAATCTGCGATATAAGCATTCTTTCCACCGGTAAGGTTTAACTTATTGCTGTAAATCCTATTTTCTGATAAACCACTCTCGCTTTTCATTCTGTCATCCCGCAGGTCTGCTACATAAAACCCACTCTTTGGAACGGAATAAATATATCCCTCTGCTGCAAGCTGCCCATAAGCATTTTCTACTGTAATTACACTTATAGCCAGATTTTTTGCAAGTGCACGCTTTGATGGAAGTTTTTCTCCACTCTTAATTTTCCCTTGAATAATGTCATTCTTGATACATTTATACAAATATTCATAGAGCGTATCTGACCCTATATTTTCAAAATTATACGTCAACATATTTACTTTTTTCTCCACTCTGACCTTTTTGAATATATTAAAACTGAGTATTTTTATATAGTCACTTTGTCATTATACTATTACCTATCGAATTAGTAAAGAAAAGGAGATTTAAAAATGAGTACAAATAATGAACGTTATGAATTGAATAAAAATCTGGCACAAATGTTAAAAGGTGGAGTGATCATGGATGTTACAACTCCGGAACAGGCAAAGATTGCAGAAGCTGCCGGTGCATGTGCTGTTATGGCGCTGGAAAGAATTCCGGCTGACATCCGCGCTGCTGGTGGAGTTTCCCGTATGAGTGACCCGAAGATGATCAAAGGAATCCAGGAAGCTGTTTCAATCCCTGTTATGGCCAAATGCAGAATCGGACATTTTGCAGAAGCTCAGGTACTTCAGGCAATTGAAATCGACTATATTGATGAAAGCGAAGTCCTTTCACCTGCAGATGATGTCTACCATATTAACAAAAGAGAGTTTGGTGTTCCATTTGTCTGCGGTGCAAAAGATCTTGGCGAAGCACTCAGACGTATCAATGAAGGAGCTTCTATGATCCGTACAAAAGGTGAACCGGGAACCGGTGATATTGTTCAGGCAGTTCGCCATATGCGCAAAATGAACAGTGAAATTTCCAAACTTGTAAGTATGCGTGAAGATGAACTTTTCGAGGCAGCCAAACAGTTGCAGGTTCCTTATGATCTTGTCCTTTACGTACATGAAAACGGAAAACTTCCTGTTGTAAACTTTGCTGCCGGCGGTGTTGCAACTCCTGCTGATGCTGCTCTTATGATGCAGTTAGGCGCAGAGGGAGTCTTTGTCGGTTCCGGTATCTTCAAATCCGGAAATCCGGCGAAACGTGCTGCTGCTATCGTACAGGCCGTTACAAACTATACAGATGCAAAACTGATCGCTGAACTTTCATCTGACCTTGGTGAAGCTATGGTCGGCATCAACGAACAGGAAATTGAACTTCTCATGGCAGAAAGAGGAAAATAAGATGACAATCGCAGTACTTGCCCTTCAAGGAGCATTCATAGAACACGAACAAATGCTTCAAAAGCTTGGAGTTCATACCATTGAACTCCGACAGGATTCTGATCTGCAAAAAGATTTTGATGGGATTATCCTTCCCGGCGGCGAAAGCACCGTTCAGGGAAAACTCTTACACGATCTTAACATGTTCGAACCTTTAAAAGAGAAGATTAAATCCGGTATTCCCGTTCTGGCTACTTGTGCCGGAATGATTCTCCTGGCTTCTGACATTGCTGAACAAGACGAAACCTATTTTGAAACCATCCCTATGACAGTCAAACGAAACGCCTACGGTCGCCAGCTTGGAAGCTTCCATACAAATGCTGAAGCAGCCGGTATCGGTGAAATTCCTATGACTTTCATCCGTGCCCCTTTTGTAGAATCCGTTCATGCTGACGCTTCCGGAAACACACCTGAAATCCTCAGTATTGTAGAGAATCGTATTGTCGGAGTGAAATATAAGAATCAGATGGCATTTGCATTTCATCCGGAATTAGATCAGGACACACGGATTCATGAAGCATTTCTAGGGATGATCAGATAGTTATCGCAGCATTCTCCAAGGTCTCGTACAAGTACGGACTTTGGCTCGTTGCTCGCGTAAACAAAAGAAACCGACAGGATGTTTTCTAAATGAGCTTATCATTTTCATCCTGTCGATTTCTTTCTTTTTACTAGTACTATTAAGCAGGTTTTTTACATTGGTGTTCCAACCTCTATCAAATTCCCATCCAAATCATAAAAACGAACAATCTTCTGTCCCCAGCTATGCGTCATCAAACGATTCACAAACTTTATATCTGGATAAAGTTTGTCCAGTTTTTCGACAAAGGCTTCGATATTCTTCTCCTCAAAATATAGCTCACAGGAATTGCTCTCTGAAATGATATCTCTTTCCAGAAAGTTCTTCCAAATTGTTTTCTCCTGAAGAACAAGTCCCTCTGTCAGAATGACATTTCCTTCATTATCAAGTATTACATCAAGTCCAAATAAATCATGATAAAATTTCTTCGATTTCTCGATATCTTCTACAACAATCAAAATATTTCTTAATCTCATACTTCATAATCTCCTTGTGAGGTTTTATGCATCTACTTTCCACTCTGCCAGCGGTTTTAACTCAATCTTTGTTCCGTTTGGAAGCGAAAACCAATGGTCATTGATTGCTTTTACCGGATACGCTTTGATTTTCTCCATAATCTCTGCCTCTGAATCTACTGCAATGGAAATGTGATCATATCCATTTTCTGATGCTGCATTCAGCTCCTCTACTTCGCAAAGCTGGATACCTTCTTTGTACCAGCATTTTCTTCCCGGTTTTTCACCGATTTCTCTCCACATATGCATCTCAAATACATCTTCAAAAAAATGTTGTGCTTCTTCATATGATTTCGTGCGGATTGCTGCGTGATCGATTCTTGCCATTTTGACACACTCCTTTTTTCTTATTCTACTACCTCTATATTACGTTATTTCTTTTCATTTTTCATTATAAACTCAAATTGTTTAACAAAAAAAACAGCGCTTTCGCACTGCTTCTCATTCCTGTCTATATTCCATGTACCTTCAAAACTACATACAGTCAAAACCAACATCATCATCCAAACCTATCACTGCTTTGGTTATGCCCTCGACCTATTAGTAACAGTCAGCTCCATGTGTTACCACACTTCCACCTCTGCCCTATCTACCTCGTCGTCTTCAAGGGGTCTTACTAACTTGACGTTATGGGATATCTCATCTTGAGGGGGGCTTCACGCTTAGATGCCTTCAGCGTTTATCCCTTCCCGACTTGGCTACCCGGCCGTGAACCTGGCGGTTCAACCGGTACACCAGAGGTCAGTCCATCCCGGTCCTCTCGTACTAAGGACAGCTCCTCTCAA